>OBJO01000660.1_pt1 | contig 14248 bp, 9 predicted proteins | sample 1481741 | NCBI WGS metagenome assembly OBJO01 (sample SAMN06140803, study PRJEB22556) | human gut metagenome | host: Homo sapiens | place: China: Beijing | collected 2014 | reverse complement strand
TTTTTAGTGAAATAGAAATATACCAGCCCCACAGTCAACAGTGGCAAAATGCCCGGCATCACACCGTCAAGGATTTCCTGAATTACGAATTTCTTACCGGACAGGGTAAAGGCCAGCGTAGAGGATACCTTGACATAGTTGGCTGCCAGAATCCCCATCATGAACAGTCCCAGAATCGAGAGTGCTTCAATAATGATCTGCATCTTCGTACCGACGACCTCCGTGGCAGCTGTGCGACCCAGCTTGAAGCCCAGCTGCGCGAAGTAATAGCCGATAACCAGCTGATACAAGGAGAACATGACGAACGGAAACAAGGCGCCGATTGCGTTTCCCTGCTGTGCCCACGGCAATGCGATGGCGATAAAGATATATTGAATCGTACCGGAGTCAATGGAATCCCCGATACCAGCCAGTGCTCCCATCAAACCGGCCTTCGTGTTGTAAATCAGATCATCGTCAATTGTGACGGGTGTATCCATATACACCTCCTGCGCACGAGCTGCCTCCAGGGAAGCCATGATTCCTGTTATGGTACCTCCACCCCACGATATCTGTGTATTGAAGAACAGCAGATGACGCTGGTAGGCCTCAGATAAATCCTTTTTGTCCTTATACAGCTTTTTCAGAATCGGCATCAGCGCCCACATCAGAGACGGTGCAATATATTTATCAAAGGAATGCGGAATCTCATTGGCGAAATAGAAGCGCAGCCATGCAAGGCTGACATCCCTTTTCGTTATTGCTTCCGGTTCCAGATTCACGCTTTTCTGCAGCATTTCACTCATAATTGTATCCACCTTTCCATAACTTCATCCTAATAGTCATCCTCTTCCTCGTTGTCTGCAGTATTGATTCCAGAAGCGGAGAACATGCTCACAGCCTCTGTTTTAGACAGAACGAAGATAAAGGCGATGATGGTACCAATGATTGCATACGTAATCATTGTGATATTCAGACTCTTTAATACGACAGCGACAAAGTAGGCAAGCAGGAAGAAAGCAATATAATTCTTTTTTCCGATTACATAAATCGTAACAGCGATACCGATGGATGCCAGTCCGCCTCCGATTACCTCCAGAATATGGAAGAGGATGCTTCCGGATGTGGATTGTACGATATCCGCGATAACCGGTGCTCCATAATACAGAGATACGAACATGAAAGGAACAAAAATCAGAAAGGCCACCAAGATCGGAATGAAAATGATAGATATTGTAAGCATTTTATCGTTGGCACTTTTTGCGTATTTATCCGTGAATTTCTGCATAACGAAGGTGTTGACGAAAAAGCGGAACTGATACAGATAGGAACCGAGCAGTCCAACCGGTACAGCAACGGTGATAGCTGCCTCCGGCTTCATATCTCCAAGCAATGCCACCGGTACAGCAATGGCTGCAGCAATGGCAGGCTCGGAGGGCATCTGACCTCCCGGAGAAAAGACCCCCATATAGATCAGCTGAATCGCTGCGGTGATAATCATCGCTTCAGCGACACGGCCGAATACGAGACCGACGATCAGTCCGGTCATCATTGGGGTAAAGCGCAGTGTCGTTGTGGCACCTCCCAAAAATGAACGTGACATAACCAGACCGATCCAGATGGAAATAACTACTGCCTGTACAATCGTGATTTGCATATTTCTGCCTCCTTGAACGTGTACATCATTCTGCGGTTTTGTGACCGCCAAATCCCTTTCTCAGTGATGCGACGACTTTCCCTGTGAAGGTATCCTCATACAACGAGCGATAGCGCATCATCAGGGCTGTGGATATTACCGGAACGCTGACATTACAGCGCATTGCCTCCTCCACTGTCCATTGTCCTTCTCCGGATGCATACATGATTCCCTTCACGGCATCCAGCTTTTCATCCTCTCTGAATGCCTCCTCAGCCAGCTTCATGAGCCAGCTTCGAATAACAGAGCCGTGATTCCACAATCTTGCGACCTGTGCATTATCATAGGGATAGGGGCTGTGCTGTAATAGCTCAAAGCCCTCTCCTATGGCCTGCATCATGCCATATTCGATTCCATTGTGCACCATTTTCAGATAATGACCGCTTCCCGCATCACCGGCATACAGATACCCCTGATCCGAAGCAATGCGTTGAAACAGCTCTTCGATAACTGCAAAGTGCTCACGTTCACCCCCAATCATAAAGTTGGCTCCCTCAAGGGCACCGCGAATACCGCCGGAGGTTCCTGCATCATAGAAATGTATCTTTTTCTTTTTTAGAAATTCATAATTACGTAGCGAATCTCTGTAAAATGAATTTCCCCCGTCGATCACGTAATCCCCTTCCTCCAGCAACTCTGCAAGTTGGTGTACCATGCTTTCGGTTATGTCCCCTGCCGGAAGCATCAGCCAGATTATACGCGGTTTCTGCAGAGCAGCAATCAGCTCCTGCAGCGTTTGTACAACCGGAATTCCCTTCGCTTTTGCCTGCTTTCGGGGACCTGTCTGTATGTCATACCCATAGGCACGAATTCCACTGCTCTGCATGTTCATAGCAATATGAAGACCCATTTTCCCCAAACCGATTATACCTGTTTCCATTCCTTCATCTCCTTTCCGTGCACTCAATCCGCATCAGCAGATAGCGCTTACACCATCTATTATAAAAATAATTTCCATATTGTCAATCATATTTTGCAAATAATTTCCAATTTATGAAATGTTTATATCCGTGTAAACGCAAGTTGGGATGCGTTGGTGACAGCTTGGGGATAAAGCTTCATATATCCCATTATATTCAGGTTTATTTTCATTTATGTTGAAAAAAAATCATATCGTTTATTTTCACATTTCATTCGTAATACGGGATAATCCACTGTTAATCAGACAGGTAATATTTTCATATTTGGATTTAATATATAAAATAATTTTTCAATAGCTGAAAATAATTTCCAATATAACACCACATTTCGCAATATCTGTTATAATATAAGTATCAGAAACGGGGTGTATGTATGAGTATGGAATTTGCAGGACGGGTGAAGGGTCATTATTACGGTTTGAGTAAAACGGAGAAAAAAATTGCCGATTATCTGCTGGAGCATGCAACGACCGCCAGACACTTATCCATTCAGGAACTGGCAGAGGATATTGATGTATCCATGTCTGCTATCTCCCGATTCACCAAAAAGGTCGGCTATAGCAACTATCAGGAAATGCGGCTGCAGCTGAGTGAACCATTTGATCATCTGAGCGAATCGTTTTTTGCGTCCCTTGATGAGAACGACACAGCAATGAATATCGCAAAGGCTACCTTTCAAAGCGGTATTACCTCGCTTTCCTCAACAATGGCGGTATTGAATCAGGATTCTCTTGAACAGGCCGTACATCTGCTTGGAAGAGCAAAAACCTGCGGACTGTTTGGAATGGGAGCTTCCTCCGTCATTGTACACAGTGCCTATCAGCGGTTTCTGCGAACCTCCTTAAACTGCCAGTTTTCACTGGATTACCATATGCAACTGATGTATGCAGGAAGGCTGAGTGAAAAGGACTGTGCCCTAATCGTATCGCATACCGGAAGAAACAAGGATGTTCTGCGTATTGTGGATATCCTGAAGGAGCACGGTGTCCCAATCATATCTGTCACCAGCAACGCCGCATCCCCTCTTGCCCGGAAAAGTGATGTTTTTCTATTTTCCATTTCAGAGGAGACAAAATTTCGTCCGGAGGCGATTTCCTCCAGTGTTTCCCAACTGATGCTGATGGATACCCTCTTCACACTGTACGCCATCAAAGAGGATAATGATCCGGAGTACTTCAACAGAATTCGCCGAATCGTAAACACGACCAGAATTCCATAAGAATATGCTGGAATGAACATCTTTCATATGCCCTGATGCTGGAAACATAAAAGAAAGAAGCTCTTATACGTTTATACAGTCAGATTTTCCTGTTCATCTGTGTTTAAAAGGAGAGAGATATCAGGCAGGCTATTGCGATTCACCTTTGTTCCATCATCCTCTCCCTATGTTCATGCAAACCAATTTTATATATTCCAGAACTCTTTTTCTGTAAATATTAACATAAATAAATACAAATCGTATAAATATCAAGCTTATTCATTTTCAGTAAAATTTCGTGGTATTATTAACTATAAAATTTTAGGAGATATAAGTATGAAAAGAAGAAAAAGAGTCAAACGAAAAGTAAAAATCGCAGCCGTCATTGTGCTGCTTATATGTATAGCTGTCAGTCTGATAATCATAAACCGAACTCGTATTCAGCTGGCTTTTAAAGGGTATGACAGGGATGAACGCAATATTATAATGACATTAAGTGCACAGGAGATCGATGAGTATGTATCCTTTGCGTCAGACATTGATATATCGAAATGGAACCGGATGAAAAACAATAAGCATTATCTGGATTATGAACTATATGCAGAGAATGGCGCTGATAAAAAAGAAGCTGTCGCTTATGTTGATCAGTTTTATGCAGACTATTATCAAGCCTTACGCAGCCAGGGGTTTGATCAGCCAACCCTTCGTACACTGATGAAAAAGACCAGTCTTGCTGATTTTAAAACAATAAAGGATAAGAAGCTGACCTGGAAACAGATTCAACCTTATATCCATATAAACGGACGTATACTGGAGGATGTCCCTGACTATCTGAAATCAGGCTTAAAGCCTCTTGAAGCAGTAATGCGTATTTCATATGCGTCCATAAATTCTTCAGCACCAATCACAATTCAGCGATCCTATTCACTTGATGACCCAAAACATCTATTACTGATGATCAAAAGAGGCTTTTATGTACCGAAAACCTACGTTCCTGAAAATTTAACAGCTGTTCAAATCCCCGTAGCTCACAATGACGGAAACAATCTAATGCGAAAGGATGCGGCAGACGCTTTGGAAAGCATGTATAAGGATGCGAAAAAGCAGGGGCTTATTCTAGCTATTAACAGTGCGTATCGGCCTTATAACGAACAGCAGCAAGTGTATGATGAATATATGGTGACCTATGGTGTACAGACAGCTGTGAAGCTGGTAGCAGAGCCCGGCTGTAGTGAGCATCAGCTCGGATTGAGTGTGGATTTAACCAGTCAAAGTGTCATGGACGGCACATATGCGGTATTCGGAGACACACCGGAATACCAATGGGTAATTAAAAATGCTCACAAATACGGATTCATTTTACGTTATCCCGAGAATAAAACAAATATAACAGGGACAGCAAATGAACCGTGGCATTTCCGTTATGTAGGAACTGAAGCCGCTACAGAAATATACCGTAAAAATCTGTGTCTGGAAGAATATACACTGCAGCATGGTTTCTCATATCCCGTTTCAATAAAGCGCTGATAGCAAATGGATGATATTCATTATGAACCGTCCAGTTATTTTCCTATGAGGTCAATACGATTTTTATTTCATACTGGAATGTATCCTTTTTATGTATTCGGAGTTTTTTCTGTTATAATACTAGTAGATGGTTATCCCATTAAATAATCCAGCGCGAACCATTAGCTCACATGAATTCCCTGGGAGGTTCGCGCATCATTTTGTTCAAATTCGCACAAATGTAACAATTTCAACGCAATTTTCATTAACCAAAGTTTTATAATTGTGTAAATTTGTTTCATTTAGGGGATTTCATGGGATTTTTCACGGTCTAGCCTCCCTGAGGCTAGTGGATCTAAATATTGAGCCATATTACAATAGCGGAGCGACTAGCGGTCTAGCCTCCCTGAGGCTAGTGGATCTAAATATGTCTTCTGTTGAATCAATAAGCTTAATTGTTGCGAGTCTAGCCTCCCTGAGGCTAGTGAATCTAAATGGTTTGTATATCTCCATTTTATACCCCCTTACCATGGTCTAGCCTCCCTGAGGCTAGTGGATCTAAATCACTTTCCAACAATCTAGGTGCGTATCATGTATGTCTAGCCTCCCTGAGGCTAGTGGATCTAAATTAAGCGTTGTGTTATAGTCAAATGCTCCCGTCGTTATGTCTAGCCTCCCTGAGGCTAGTGAATCTAAATTTATTATAAGATTTCCCATTATCCTATGAAAAAATACGATTTCCTTTTGCCTGACAGTAACGCAAGATCATTACAGGCTTAAGAACATCGTATTTTTTAATTCATTTTATTTATCCGCTCTTCTTTTCATATGTGCGCTTTAGCTGTTCCATAAAAACAGCAAGGACTGCAATATCCGCAGGATTCACACCTGAAATACGGGAGGCCTGTCCCATCGTCAGAGGCTGTACCTTATTCAGCTTCTGTCTTGCCTCCAGTGACAGATTCACCACCTGATTATAGTCAAACCGCTCAGGCAGGCATACCTTGTCCATCGCCCGCAGATGTTCCGCATCACGCTTGGCTTTTTTTATGTATCCCTCGTAGCGAATCTCGATTTCCACAAGCTTCGCAATCGCAGGATCAAATTCGCGTTCCAGATAAGGCTCTAAAAGCGCGATGGTAATTCCCGGTCGCTTCAGCAGCTCTGCAGCACTGATCCCCTCCTTCAGCACATCCAGTCCTAGCCGTTCCAGCAATCCATTAACTGTTGATTTTGGTGTAAACCGAACACTTGCAAGATAGGAAATCATTTCTTCGATATTTTGCATTTTCTTCTGATATCGTGCATAACGCTCATCGCTGATCAGACCTGTCTCATACCCATATTCGCTTAGTCTTGCGTCTGCATTATCATGACGCAGCAGCAGCCGATATTCAGCACGGGAAGTAAGCAGACGATACGGCTCCTTTGTCCCCTTTGTCACCAGATCATCAATCATGACACCGATATAGGCTTCATCACGATGCAGGATTAAAGGTTCCTTGTGATCCAGCTTGCGAACTGCATTGATTCCTGCCATCAGCCCCTGTGCCGCAGCTTCCTCATATCCACTAGTACCGTTGATCTGTCCAGCAGTATATAAATTCTCAATGATTTTATTTTCCAAGGTCGGCTTGCATTGCAGCGGATCTATGGCATCATATTCAATCGCATAGGCATATTTTTCAATAGTGCAGTTTTCCAGACCAGGCAGAGAATGCAGCATAGCCTCTTGTACATCGTACGGCATAGAGGTAGAGAAGCCCTGTACGTAGGTCGTATCCAGCGACTCGCTTTCTGGCTCCAGAAAAATCTGATGACGCTCTTTATCCGCAAAACGTACCAGCTTATCCTCAATACTGGGACAATAACGCGATCCCACTCCCTTCACCAATCCGGAATACATGGCAGAGCGTTTCAGATTGCTGTTGATAATGTCGTGCGTCTTTGCCGTCATGTAGGTAAGATAACAGACAGCCTGCTGATCAAATGGACGAATTTCCTTTGTATCCTCAGAGAAGCAGATAAATTCATCCGTTCCCGGCTGTACTGCGGTTTTTGAAAAATCAATGGACGCCGTTCGTACACGGGCAGGTGTTCCAGTTTTCAATCGAAAGGTTTCAATCCCCAGATTACGAAGACTCTGTGACAAATTCTCCGTTGTTGGCTCATCCTCAGGACCGCTTAAGGTAGAAGTATGCCCAACCAGAACCGTACTGCTCATAAATGTACCCGTTGTCATAATCAAAGCACGACAGTTCACAACGGTTCCATCCTTTTGACGAACGCCGCTTATCCTGCCATCCTTAGCCAGCACCTCTTCCACACACATTTCACGGATTTCCAGATGCTCCTGTTGTAATAGCTTGTCTTGCATATAGCGCTTATATTCCAGCTTATCCGATTGTACGCGAAGACACTGAACACCCGGTCCCTTCGTTGTATTCAGCATTTTAAACTGCAATGCAGTCGCATCGGCAACTTTTCCCATTTCACCGCCAAGTGCGTCAATCTCTCTCACGACGATTCCCTTTGCAGGACCTCCAACACTCGGATTGCATGGCATGGATGCAATCATATCAATATGCATAGAGTATAGAATTGTCGTTTTCTTCAAACGGGCACAGGCCAACGCAGCCTCAACTCCTGCATGACCCCCGCCAATTACGATAACATCAACCATACGATTTCCTTTCCTAATGTCCCTTATAGCCACATTTTGCACAGGTATTTCCCGATCCCATCAGGGCCCCGCAGTGTGGACACATATGCTCCTTTTTACGTATTTCCTTATCGAACTCACTTACAAATTCCCGCTGAATTCGTTTTCTTCTCATATTCAGACGAAGCAGGAAAATTGCTATGAATAGCATAATTGCGCAGACGAGCAGACTGCATGCACTCGTCCAGAATGGATATGCTTCTATATATGAATAGAGTGCAAATATGCCAGCTAGCAGTGCTATAAGAATACAGAGCGCAAATGACAGCCAGCGCTGTTTCAAGCTGAGACGTGAATTGTTATATTTCATGATGATTCCTTCCTTCATTTCCAATGCATCCCACAGCCTATAATCTCATGAGAAACCCAATCCCGAATATGTCCTCATTCGGGTTATATTATAGAATATTTTCAAACGTATGAACAGGGATTTTTTTATATTTTGCGTTTGTATTCGTTCTAGTGAGCACTGTAAGCGCTCCGTTTTACCGATTCTTCTGCATAAGGTAATCCTTGTTTCCAGAAAACAGATTTTCTTTTATTACACACAGATTTTCGTATAGATTCAATAGGATTCACTTACGTATTCTGCTTGCTTACTGCAATTATTAGCCAGTTGTTTTATAAGAAAATACAGTCCAGATTAAGACATTGAAAATCAACACATGGAACTTCATATTATACATATTAAAAAATAGCAGAGATTTGAATAGTCCTGTGCCTGCCATCGTACTCAAAGCTGAATACACTAATTCCAAAATACACTTATAGAAAGCAAGGAAAGGCATTGACTTTTTATTCATTTTTTTTCTATACTTTAGGTACTGAGACAGAAAGCCTTTAAAGGCTGAAAAGAGAGTGTAGCCGCCAAGCAAGCACTCTCTTTTTTACAGAGGTCTGAGACAGAAGGGGTGTGCAAGATTTCCACATGCAGGATAAGGACTGCCACAGAAATTGATCATTTACTTCACTGCGTTACCGGCGGCTCTGCCGTTCGATCATATAGATCAGCGTCAGAAACATCAGGTACGCTACGATCTGATCCGTATGTACTCCCCCTTCATTTCAGCACACATATCCTTGTGTCCATACTGTTACCTCCACTATTACATACGGTTTCTTTTTTTAAAACTCCTAAATTTTTTGACATTTCTCTGAAATAACCTATAGTTAATTACAAAATCATCGTACCTTTTATAGCTGTAGTACATCCATCTTTTCATGCAGTTCCTATACATCCCCTACGACCTTACCGCATTTGCGTACTGATTAACCACAGGTGAAAAAATACGTATCTGTGGACAATTTATGTTCAAGTTAATCATAAGAGTCTAGTGTAAGGCATTGAAAATCAACACATGGAACTTCATAATAAAAAAAATAAATCTGAATAGTCCTGTGCCTGCCATCGTACTCAAAGCTGAATACACTAATTCCAAAATACACTTATAGAAAGCAAGGAAAGGCATTGACTTTTTATTCATTTTTTTTCTATACTTTAGGTACTGAGACAGAAAGCCTTTAAAGGCTGAAAAGAGAGTGTAGCCGCCAAGCAAGCACTCTCTTTTTTACAGAGGTCTGAGACAGAAGGGGTGTGCAAGATTTCCACATGCAGGATAAGGACTGCCACAGAAATTGATCATTTACTTCACTGCGTTACCGGCGGCTCTGCCGTTCGATCATATAGATCAGCGTCAGAAACATCAGGTACGCTACGATCTGATCCGTATGTACTCCCCCTTCATTTCAGCACACATATCCTTGTGTCCATACTGTTACCTCCACTATTACATACGGTTTCTTTTTTTAAAACTCCTAAATTTTTTGACATTTCTCTGAAATAACCTATAGTTAATTATAAAATCACACAATGCTCCTATAGCGGCAGCCCTGAAATCTTATCTCCTCCACTTTATGCAATTCATGTCATTCCTGGAAATAAACCTCCCTTGCCATATCAAATAGAATGACATGAGCTCCCTGCAGTGTCTTGATGCAGAAGCTTTCATCAATTTCCACAGCATCGCGCAGCTGTAAGCAAATATCATTACACTCCACCTCACCTTCTATAACAATAAGATATACCTGACGGGAAGGCTCTACCGGAATATCCAGCTCCTTTCTGGAAGATAAAGCACTGACATAAATATCCATATCCTGATGGATTTTCACATAAGCTGTATTCTTATGACCACTTACGATATGCAGCAAACGGTTTTCGCGAGCCTCCCATGGAATGCGTGCTTCACCATACTGTGGAGTATAACCGCTTCGATCAGGCAAAATCCAAATTTGAAGCAGACGTAATATTTCCTCCCCGTCGTTTTTTTCTCACTGTGGAAAACTCCGGTACCCGCACTCATGTACTGTATTTCCCCACGTTTCAGTGTTGATACATTTTGCATGCTGTCGGCGTGGGTCAGCTCCCCCTCAATCACATAGGTTATGATTTCCATATCCCGATGCGGATGGGTTTCAAAGCCGGTATGAGGCTGTATCGTATCATCATTAACTACCCGCAGCACACCGTAATGCATATTTTTCGGATTGTAATATTCCGCAAAGGAAAAGTGAAACCAGCTGTCCAGCCAGCCGAGACAGCTTCTTCCCATTTTGCGGTGATCAATCTTTTTCATCATTGTATATACCTCCATATCCAGTATGTACATGTATAACACTTCCATGCATACGCAGTTACACTGAACATCACTGAGATAAGAAAAAACTCTCAGATGCCGCGTGATTCATAATACATGGGCTGCTTTTTCTGGCATGCACCTTATCCGGAACGTTCGCATCTTGTTGTCCGCCATCATGATTTATAAACGCTCTTGTCTGCGGCTATATGCTGTAACAGTCATTCCGCAGTGCTGTACCACAGGCATTCAGACGAAAACAGCAAAAAGAAAGGATACTCTTTCAAGTACCCTCAGTGTTCCATATTCAAATAAACAAACAGCATCCGGTTTTTACCGGACATATCCTTAAGAACCTCAATTCTTGCATTTGGAAAATATTTCTTCGCCTCTTCACTTAGCGCTTCCTTCTGGTTATAGCCCATTTCAAACGCCATCATAGCACGTTCCTTCAACACCTTTGCGGCATTTTCAAAGATAATGCGATAGAATTTCAAGCCGTCCTCTCCTCCAAATAGTGCCACGTGCGGTTCATAGTCCACAACACTGTGCTCCATTTCCTCCTCACGCGGTATGTAGGGAGGATTACTAATTAGAATATCCACCTTCAGATTGCGGTCAATCAGCGGCTGTAACATATCTCCAACCATGAAATTGACGATTGCTTCATTGTCATCAGCATTCTTTTTCGCAACAGCTACAGCCTGTTCACTGATATCCGTTGCCATCATATGCAAATTCGGTTCTTCCTTTTTCAAAGAAACCGCAATCGCTCCGCTGCCGGTTCCGATATCCACCGCCATCACATTATCCTGACTGGAAAAATGCTCATCATAGGCTGCCAGAATATTTGCGACCAGCTCTTCCGTTTCCGGGCGCGGAATCAAAACATCCTCATTCACGGTAAAGCGATAGCCGTAAAACCATTCAAAACCAAGAACATGTCCGAGAGGAATACCGGTGAGAAGGCGCTGAATACCTTCTTCATAGAGTTCTTCCAGCTCCGGCTGCATTTCCTCATCGAATTCCATATACAGATTGTGCGCTTCTTTATTCGTCAGCTCCAGCATATACAGCAGGGCAGACTGTTCGCCATAGCCGGCTTCCTCCATACGCGCCTGGGCATTCTTCAGCACGGAATGATAGCTGCTCATTATTTCTCCCCTGCCAGCTTTGCCTGCTGATCCGCACTTAGTAATGCATCCAGCAGATCCTGCATTCTGCCTTCCATAATGCGATCCAGCTGATTCACGGTATATCCGATACGATGATCAGTTACACGATTCTGCGGATAATTATAAGTACGGATTTTTTCTGCACGATCTCCGGTGCCGATCTTGTTCCGGCGTTCGATACCCTGCTCTTCTTCCAGCTTGCGCTGATGCTCCTCATACACACGGGAACGGATTGTCATCAATGCAGTTGCACGGTTTTCATGCTGTGAACGTCCGTCCTGACACTTAACCGTAATTCCGGTAGGCTTATGCACAATACGAACTGCGGAATCGGTCTTATTGATATGCTGACCTCCGGCTCCGCTGGCGCGCATGGTTTCCATTTCCAGATCATTCATATCAATATCAAAATCCTCCGGTTCAATTTCCGGTGTTACCAGAACGGTTGCTGTAGAGGTATGGATACGCCCCTGACTTTCTGTCTTGGGAACGCGCTGTACACGATGACTTCCGGATTCAAACTTCAGTTTCCCATAAACGCCATCCCCCTTGACCATAAAGGAGACAAGGGAGAAGCCGCCTGCTTCACAGTCATCCATTTCTACGATTTCTATCTTCCAGCCCTGACTCTCTGCAAATTTGCTGTACATCCGGTACAGGTCACCTGCGAAGATATTTCCTTCATCTCCACCGGCTGCCCCGCGAATCTCCACGATGGCATTATGAGAATCATTGGGATCCTTTGGTATCAGTAGAATTTCCAGCTTTTCCAGATATTCCTCAATCTTAGGCTCCAGCTCCTCAATTTCCATTTTCGCCATTTCCTTGATTTCCTTGTCATCCTCCAGCAAAAGCGCCTTGGCATCCTCCAGAGCACTCACACTGTTTTTATATTCCGTATAGGTTTCCACCACCTGAGTCAGATCGGCCTGCTCACGTCCCAGCTTGGCCAGCATCCTGCTGTCGGTTACGATTTCCGGTGACATCATCATTTCATTGATTTCATGATAACGGTTCACCATTCCTTCAAGGCGTTCTATCATTACACTCATACTATACCTCCTACGAGTTCTTTCTCTCATTATGCCTGAAAAACGCATAAATATCCTTATATACTATATCATTGAACGGCTGAATTGCAAAGAATAAAATGTAGGAATAGATGCTTTCCCTTCGAATATATGCGTTGCTGAGTGAATGAGAGCAATCGTAAAAAATACGGCAAGTGCTTTTGCGAGTGCTGCAGATGATACCATGAGATACCCGATCACGAAGAGAAACCTTAAAATCCGTTAACAGCTTTTCCTTGTCAATTCACAGGCAAGCACGAAAACCGTTACGCCTTCGGTTAAAGCACAGGTTATCAATCACTTCATAAACAGCTCTTTCAGCTCTTTGCGGCTGTGAACCTTTATTTTGCGATATAGCCTTTTCATATACGATGCGACCGTATTCTCCTTTAATCCGCTGGCCTCAGCCATCTCCCTTCTACTATATCCCTTTAACACATAGTTTACCAGCTCCAGCTCTCTTTCTGTCAGCCCATAGCTGTTATAATCGCGATGCTCCTCCAGCAGCTGTTTCAGCTTTCTCCATCTCCAGCTGTCGCTGCATGAAAGAAATACATCCTTTCCAATTTTCAGTATGACTGTCATAATGCCATCCGGCTGGCAGATTTCGATTATGTGATGAACAGCCTCTACGATCTGTTCCTGATGATTTTCCTCCTCCAGCAATATGCAATAGAACAACAGCGCATATATCGTTCCAAACATCTGCTTTCTTTCATGCGCCTGACTTTCCAGCAGGGATGCCACAACACGCAGCTTTGCATAATTACGAATCTTTATCAGATACATGCCGTAAACAATAGAAGAATACAGGGTAGCTCCCTGAAGCAGATTTCCTTTTCTCCCCTCCTGGATCCATTCAGCAACTTTTTCATATTCACCTGATAAAATATATAAATAGGCCTGTGCAAGATCGATTTCCGAAAGAAGCGGCGGCAGAATCACCTTTTCCCGCAGAACAGCCAGCTGTTGATGAACAAATTGCAGTAATGTATGATCACGAAGATGATATGCGGCTCTTCCAATTGTAAACAGCGAGGATACACAGATCCATTTCTGACGGTAATGCTCGGCAATGTAGTATGCTTCCCATGCTGTATGTATGCTTTCCGCAAAGCGGGCGCTTTCCAGCTGCTGTTCAGCGGATGCCTGTTCCATTAAACCACCATTTGAGTTATTGGTGATTTCAAAGTAGTAATGCAGGTCCTTATGTAGGATATTGACGATTCTCTGGATATCTCCCGGTTTTCGATGATATAAAAACAGATTGTGCGGACTGCCGAAGGTTGATATGATTTCCGGATTGCTGATTCGTGAGGTCTGATTACGCAGCAGAGTTTTTGACC
>OBJO01000640.1_pt1 | contig 14546 bp, 12 predicted proteins | sample 1481741 | NCBI WGS metagenome assembly OBJO01 (sample SAMN06140803, study PRJEB22556) | human gut metagenome | host: Homo sapiens | place: China: Beijing | collected 2014 | reverse complement strand
TGCGAGTATATGTTGGGGGATTAAAAAGGCGGAAGAAATCCGCCTCATATTGCTGACAAAGTGCGCTTTGTCCATGCCGGATGCGGCACAAACGCCTTATCCTGCCTACAAAAGTTTGCAAATTCAATAGATTACAGAATTCATGTAGGCCTGATAAGCGAAGCGCATCAGGCCTTTTTGCTTCTGTCATCGGTTTCAGGCTAAAGGAATCTGCCTTTTTCCGAAATCATTAATACAGTTTTTTCGCGCAGTCCAGCCAGTCGCCTTTGAACGGACGCTTCATGTTTTCGATAGCGTCGATGATGTCGTGGTGAACCAGCTGTTCGTTCTGGATACCTACGCAACGACCACCGTAACCTGCCAGCAGCAGCTCGATAGCGTAAGCGCCCATACGGGAAGCCAGAATACGGTCGTAAGGCACCGGAGAACCACCGCGCTGGATGTGGCCCAGCACAGTTGCGCGGGTTTCACGACCGGTTTCTTTCTCGATGAAATGCGCCAGTTCGTCAACATCACACATATGTTCGGTAATCGCCACGATCGCGTGTTTTTTACCTTTCGCGATACCCGCTTTGATTTCGTTTACCAGGTCTTCACGGCTGAATTCAACTTCCGGAACCACAACGAATTCACAGCCGCCGGCAATAGCCGCAGCCAACGTCAGATCGCCACAATAACGGCCCATCACTTCCACCACGGAAATACGCTGGTGAGAAGAAGAGGTGTCACGCAGACGGTCGATCGCTTCTACAACGGTGCTCAGCGCAGTGAAGAAACCGATAGTGTAGTCAGTGCCTTTGATGTCGTTGTCGATAGTGCCCGGCAGGCCGATGCACGGGAAGCCCATTTCGGTCAGACGCATTGCACCCATGTAGGAACCGTCACCGCCGATAACCACCAGCGCGTCGATCCCACGTTTTTTCAGGTTTTCGATAGCCACGGCGCGGATGTTCTCGTCGCGGAATTCCGGGAAACGCGCAGAACCGAGGAACGTACCACCACGGTTGATCATGTCAGAAACGCTGTAACGGTCTAGCTGTACCATACGGTCTTCATACAGACTCAGATAGCCGTCATAAATGCCCATTACTTCCAGACCTTCTGTCAGCGCAGAGCGAACAACCCCGCGAATTGCGGCGTTCATGCCTGGCGCATCACCGCCGCTTGTCAACACACCGATTTTCTTAATCATGACTACCTCTGAACTTTGGAATGCAAAATGAAATCTGTTGCCGGAAGTCTTCTTGCACATCGAAGTGATCCAACGAATGTGCAAATAGTATAACAATCACTTCCTGCTGAATTGATTCAGGTCAGGCCAAATGGCGGTATTTTATACACAAAATGCGGGTCTGGCTCTCTTTTATACTGATTATGAAAGCATAGACCGTTTACCCTCCCTGGGTACGACGGAACAGGGGTCCTGATGGATAATCACATCCGATCCCGGAAAACGCCGTAAAATAGCCTGCTCTACCTGATCCGCCACCATATGTGCCTGAACCAAAGGCAGAGAGTCTTCCATTTCCAAATGAATCTGAATAAAGCGGGTCGGCCCTGACTGCCGCGTGCGAAGATCGTGAGCGCCGCTAACACCCGGCCAGGAAGTCACGATATCAATAATTTCTTGCCGTTCCTCATCAGGCAATGCGCGATCCAGTAATGACTGTACCGCCTCATATCCCATGCGTAACGCGCTATATAAAATATAGATGCCGATCCCCAATGCAAACAGAGCATCGGCGCGATGCCAGCCGTACCAGGACAACCCCAGCGCCAGCAGAATTGCGCCGTTCATCATAACATCAGACTGGTAATGTAGCATATCAGCCCGCACCGCCTGGCTTTGCGTCCGGCGCACCACCCAACGCTGAAACGAGACAAGGATAATCGTACAAATTAGCGCCACAATTGTCACGATAACCCCGACGCCTGGATCTGTCATCGGTGTTGGAGATACCAGATGTTGAATACCCGTCAAAAACAGGAATAGTGCCGAACCGGAGATAAACATACTTTGCGCCAGCGCCGCGAGGGACTCAGCTTTACCGTGACCAAACGAGTGATTATCGTCGGCAGGTTGCAGGGAATATCGCACCACCAGTAAATTCGTCAACGACGCGCCGATATCCACCAGCGAATCCACCAGCGCGGCGAGAATACTCACCGACCCGGTATACCACCATGCAAAAATTTTAATCAGCAATAGCAGCGAAGCCATCGCCGTCGCAGCAATCGCCGCCCGACTGACCAGCCGTCCATAAGATTGATTCATAAATACTCCCGCTATCAACTGACGGTAGTATAACGGAAGCAAATCATCTGCAATGCATTAAGCAGCAGGCAAATTGAGGATAAAAAAAACCCCCACATCATGTGGGGGAAGACAGGGATGGTGTCTATGGCAAGGAAAACAGGGTTTACTACTGGGAACGTGAGTTGCTACTACTCAATAGCTTCAACGATGAATTTTTTTGCCATTGCGTCACGTCGCGCAACTGCTCCATTCGTTGTTGATGTTTCTCGTTTAAAACCGCTTGCTGCTCCGGCGTTAACAGGCGATACATTTGGTTGCGGACTTTTGCCATCTCAACCTGACGAGCTATTTGCTCATTCGCCATTTTTTCTGCCTGTGCGCGCACAGCGTTTTCATCAAAATTTTCTGCGGTGACAAGGCGATGCATTGTCTCCAGTTCGCTAACATTAACAGGAGGCTGTTCGTGCCGGGCCTGTTGCATAAGATCTCGCATCTGCTGACGCTGATGTTCGGTTAAACTTATGCCGTCGAACATATGGCTCTGCGTACTGCGCTGCGTAAGTTCTTCACCCGGATGCCAGTTATCGCCTGAACCGACTTCAGCAGCGTGGCTTAATGAACTGACTGCCAGCGTTGAGGCCATGACGGCAGCGGTAACTATGCGCATCATTTGCTCCCAAAATCTTTCTGTCGCGATTCAACGATAGAGAGTTTACGATTCAGGCTGCAAACATGCGTCAGGGGGTGTAAAACAACGTAAAGTCATGGATTAGCGACGTTTGATGACGTAATTTCTGCCTCGGAGGTATTTAAACAATGAATAAAATCCTGTTAGTTGATGATGACCGAGAGCTGACTTCCCTATTAAAGGAGCTGCTCGAGATGGAAGGCTTCAACGTGATTGTTGCCCACGATGGGGAACAGGCGCTTGATCTTCTGGACGACAGCATTGATTTACTTTTGCTTGATGTAATGATGCCGAAGAAAAATGGTATCGACACATTAAAAGCACTTCGCCAGACACACCAGACGCCTGTCATTATGTTGACGGCGCGCGGCAGTGAACTTGATCGCGTTCTCGGCCTTGAGCTGGGCGCAGATGACTATCTCCCAAAACCGTTTAATGATCGTGAGCTGGTGGCACGTATTCGCGCGATCCTGCGCCGTTCGCACTGGAGCGAACAACAGCAAAACAACGACAACGGTTCACCGACACTGGAAGTTGATGCCTTAAGTCTCAATCCTGGTCGCCAGGAAGCCACCTTCGACGGGCAAACACTGGAGTTAACCGGTACTGAGTTTACCCTGCTCTATTTGCTGGCACAGCATCTGGGTCAGGTGGTTTCCCGTGAGCATTTAAGCCAGGAAGTGCTGGGCAAGCGCCTGACGCCTTTCGACCGCGCTATCGATATGCATATTTCCAACCTGCGTCGTAAACTGCCGGATCGTAAAGATGGTCACCCGTGGTTTAAAACCTTGCGTGGTCGCGGCTATCTGATGGTTTCTGCTTCATGATAGGCAGCTTAACCGCGCGCATCTTCGCCATCTTCTGGCTGACGCTGGCGCTGGTGTTGATGTTGGTTTTGATGTTACCCAAGCTCGATTCACGCCAGATGACCGAGCTTCTGGATAGCGAACAGCGTCAGGGTCTGATGATTGAGCAGCATGTCGAAGCGGAGCTGGCGAACGATCCGCCCAACGATTTAATGTGGTGGCGGCGTCTGTTCCGGGCGATTGATAAGTGGGCACCGCCAGGACAGCGTTTGTTATTGGTGACCACCGAAGGCCGCGTGATCGGCGCTGAACGCAGCGAAATGCAGATCATTCGTAACTTTATTGGTCAGGCCGATAACGCCGATCATCCGCAGAAGAAAAAGTATGGCCGCGTGGAACTGGTCGGTCCGTTCTCCGTGCGTGATGGCGAAGATAATTACCAACTTTATCTGATTCGTCCGGCCAGCAGTTCTCAATCCGATTTCATAAACTTACTGTTTGACCGCCCGCTATTACTGCTGATTGTCACCATGCTGGTCAGTACGCCGCTGCTGTTGTGGTTGGCCTGGAGTCTGGCAAAACCGGCGCGTAAGCTGAAAAACGCTGCCGATGAAGTTGCCCAGGGAAACTTACGCCAGCACCCGGAACTGGAAGCGGGGCCACAGGAATTCCTTGCCGCCGGTGCCAGTTTTAACCAGATGGTCACCGCGCTGGAGCGCATGATGACCTCTCAGCAGCGTCTACTTTCTGATATCTCTCACGAACTGCGCACCCCGCTGACGCGTCTGCAACTGGGTACGGCGTTACTGCGCCGTCGTAGCGGTGAAAGCAAGGAACTGGAGCGTATTGAAACTGAAGCGCAACGTCTGGACAGCATGATCAACGATCTGTTGGTGATGTCACGTAATCAGCAGAAAAATGCGCTGGTTAGCGAGACCATCAAAGCCAACCAGTTGTGGAGTGAAGTGCTGGATAACGCGGCGTTCGAAGCCGAGCAAATGGGCAAGTCGTTGACGGTTAACTTCCCACCTGGGCCGTGGCCGCTGTACGGCAACCCGAACGCCCTGGAAAGTGCGCTGGAAAACATTGTTCGTAATGCTCTGCGTTATTCCCATACGAAGATTGAAGTGGGCTTTGCGGTAGATAAAGACGGTATCACCATTACGGTGGACGACGATGGTCCTGGCGTTAGCCCGGAAGATCGCGAACAGATTTTCCGTCCGTTCTATCGGACCGACGAAGCACGCGATCGTGAATCTGGCGGTACAGGTTTGGGGCTGGCGATTGTTGAAACCGCCATTCAGCAGCATCGTGGCTGGGTGAAGGCAGAAGACAGCCCGCTGGGCGGTTTACGGCTGGTGATTTGGTTGCCGCTGTATAAGCGGAGTTAAACTCCGCATTTGTAGGCAGGATAAGGCGTTTACGCCGCATCCGGCATTTGAGCAGGATGCCTGATGCGACGCTGATAGCGTCTTATCAGGCCTACACTCCGGGGTTATTTTCCCCACAAACGGCGGGAAAAATCTTCGATCTTGCCGCTAAGTCGGCGCTTTTGCATCGTTCGCGTCCAGCGTTTCGATAACCCTGCGACGGAGAGTAAACGATGATACTGATCGTCATCAAACGGCATATGCCATGCGATGGCGGCAGCCTCCTGCACGGTCACATCGCTGACACGGGAAACCAACTCCAGTGGCGCATCAGCAGATACCAACCCTGGTGCAATTACGCTATACAACCACCCCACTTTACCCGTGTTTTGCATCAACTGCGCTATATCGCTGATATCAAAATGGTAATTGAGTTTATAGCAAGGTGAGCGTGGCTGGCTGACCTGAATTAATGCCTCTCCCCAGCGGAAAATATCACCAATATAAACATTACTTTCCGTCAGACCGTCGGTTGAGAGATTTTCGCCAAACGCAGGCGCAACAAACAGCTCCGCCTGTTCCGGAAATTCCCGCGCCCAGTAGAGATAATGCTCACGAGGATAATGACACAGCGCTCTGTCTGGCCCGCCGTGGATCTTTTTCTCCGCCTGTTCGTCACCTTCCAGCCCCAGGTCCGTCAGCATCAACTCACCATCAACCTGGATTTTGGCAATTGCGCTGGGTTTGCCTTCGGGATAAGCCTGAATCTTGCCTGTGTATACATCAACCGGATATCGTATCTGTTCCCTCTCCACGAGAAATTTCCCCATTAGACCATATTTATTTTATGTCAGGCGTGCTGTTTTCGCGGTAAGTATCCAGGCAGAAACGCAATTGAAAACCGGACGAACGTTAGTTCATCCGGCTGTGGGGATTAAGGAAGTTGGTTTATTTCACCGTACCTAAAATTTCGATTTTCGCCGCTCTGGCTTTGACTTTACGTGACCAGATAGAGGTAAGAATTGGCACCAGAATCGAAGTCACAATGACCGCCGTCGCTACCAGCGAAGTTGCTGCCGGAGCCATAGGTTTAAACGCAGGCACCATTTCTGCAATCAGCACAGGTGTCGCTACCGCGGCCCCTGCGGAACTGGAAGCGGCAATTCCGGCAGTGCCATCGCCACCGCCAATCAATTTATCGGCGATAATCAATGGAATACCGGTCACGATAATTACTGCCACACCCAACAGGATCCCCAGCAAACCTGTCTGGGCAATTACAGTCAAATCAATGGTATTGCCCAGTGCGAAGGCAAAGAATGGAATAAGCGTCTGCACCGCTTTGCTGAAAAATTCTCGTAACTCAGGGTCAAGGTTCCCCAGGGCAAAGCCCACCAGGAACGGCAATACTGCGCCGACGAAAACATGCGGTTCAAACGAGGCAATCCCGGCAGTGCCCAGAATAATCATCGTCATGAGCGGCCCGGACTCCAACGACATCAACACAAATGCCCCAGCTTCTTCTTTTGTGCCGTACTGCTGCATGATGGAAGCGTAAAGTCCGCCGTTGGTCATATCCATCGCCGCCACCAGCGCCAACGTTGAAAGTCCGGCAAAAAATCCAACTTCAACACCATGTTCCGGAATAATGCGCGAGGCAATTGCCGCAACCACCCACGCGACGGCAATTTTAGTTACCACCAGCGTACCGGATTTACGCAGTACCGTTCCCGTCGCGCTTAATTTTATTGACGCCCCCATGCAAAAAAACCACACCGCCAGAATGGGCACCGTACCGGTAATCATCCCGTTGGTGAATGATCCAAAATATTTCCCCGCCCCCGGCGAGAAGGTGTGGCACAGTGCGCCAAGGAATAGCGGGACGAGCATCATCCCCCCCGGGATTTTCTCAATCGAGCGTTTTATCTGCATTTCCATCACCTGTCGGCATATTTTTAAGGGCTGATGCGTCATTCCTCAACGGAGCATCAGTGTTGATGGAAACGAAGATAAACATTCATTTGATCAATAAAAGTGATCGAAACCACATCAATTGAAACGCTGTTTTATTTTTATCGGATCATTGTTTTTATTTTGAAATTGATCACAAAAAAACCACCGCCGTTGGCGATGGTTCATTTTTTAAGCTGCAATGCGGCGTAAACGCCTCATTGCAGCAGGCGGCAAATGATTATTTTTTCGCCGCGAAACGTGCCGCTGCTTCGTCCCAGTTCACCACGTTCCAGAACTCTTTAATGTAGTCCGGACGGCGGTTCTGGAATTTCAGATAGTAAGCATGTTCCCACACATCCAGGCCCAGAATCGGGAAGCCGGAAGCGCCAGAAATGGCTTCGCCCATCAGCGGAGAGTCCTGGTTAGCAGTAGAAACCACCGCCAGTTTATCGCCTTTTTGCACCAGCCATGCCCAGCCGGAACCAAAGCGGGAAGCTGCCGCTTTTTCAAATTCTGCTTTGAAATTATCAACGGAACCGAAATCACGTTCGATAGCCGCTTTCAGGTCGCCCTGCAGGGTGGTGCCTTTTTTCAGACCTTTCCAGAACAGACTGTGGTTAGCGTGACCACCAGCGTTATTGCGCAGTACGGTTTTCTTGTCTGCTGGCAGCTGGTCCAGTTTGGTGATCAGCTCTTCAACCGGCAGGTTGGCAAATTCTGGCAGGTTTTCCAGCGCCGCGTTGGCGTTGTTGACGTAAGTCTGATGGTGTTTGGTGTGGTGGATTTCCATGGTCTGCTTATCGAAGTGCGGTTCCAGGGCATCGTAAGCATACGGCAGGGATGGCAGGGTATAACTCATATTCATCTCCAGTGTTGTCGGGCGGCCGATTGTTAATGCCGCGTAAGCAGTTGGTTCATTATAGTTAATTAAATGATATTGAAAATGATTATCAATGCCGTACTTTTCATAAGGGTATGGTTTTGCAGGAAAATGCCCAAGATGTGAAGCAAATCACCCACTTAATGCCGTGATTGCCAGTAAATCGGCAGCGGCGGCAACAGGCGAAAGGTTAATCGACAGCTCAATTTTTACACTCATCTCGTCGGAGATGTGACGCGACGAAAAAATGATGAGGATAAGAAGATGAGTAACGCGATTACGATGGGGATATTTTGGCATTTGATCGGCGCGGCCAGTGCAGCCTGTTTTTACGCTCCGTTCAAAAAAGTAAAAAAATGGTCATGGGAAACCATGTGGTCAGTCGGTGGGATTGTTTCGTGGATTATCCTGCCGTGGGCCATCAGCGCCCTGTTACTACCGAATTTCTGGGCGTATTACAGCTCGTTTAGTCTCTCTACGCTGCTGCCTGTTTTTCTGTTCGGCGCTATGTGGGGGATCGGTAATATCAACTACGGCCTGACCATGCGTTATCTCGGCATGTCGATGGGAATTGGCATCGCCATTGGCATTACGTTGATTGTCGGTACGCTGATGACGCCAATTATCAACGGCAATTTCGATGTGCTGATTAATACCGAAGGCGGACGCATGACGTTGCTCGGCGTTCTGGTGGCGCTGATTGGCGTAGGGATTGTAACTCGCGCCGGGCAGTTGAAAGAGCGCAAGATGGGCATTAAAGCCGAAGAGTTCAATCTGAAAAAAGGGCTGGTGCTGGCGGTGATGTGCGGCATTTTCTCTGCCGGGATGTCCTTTGCGATGAACGCCGCAAAACCGATGCATGAAGCCGCTGCCGCGCTGGGCGTCGATCCCCTGTATGTCGCTCTGCCAAGCTATGTTGTCATCATGGGCGGCGGCGCAATCATCAACCTCGGCTTCTGCTTCATTCGTCTGGCAAAAGTGAAAGATTTGTCGCTAAAAGCCGACTTCTCGCTGGCAAAACCGCTGATCATTCACAATGTGTTACTCTCAGCACTGGGCGGGTTGATGTGGTATCTGCAATTCTTTTTCTATGCCTGGGGCCACGCCCGCATTCCGGCGCAGTATGACTACATCAGCTGGATGCTGCATATGAGCTTCTATGTATTGTGCGGCGGTATCGTCGGGCTGGTGCTGAAAGAGTGGAACAATGCAGGACGCCGTCCGGTAACGGTGTTGAGCCTCGGTTGTGTGGTGATTATTGTCGCCGCTAACATCGTCGGCATCGGCATGGCGAATTAATCTTTCTGCGAATTGAGATGACGCCACTGGCTGGGCGTCATCCCGGTTTCCCGGGTAAACACCACCGAAAAATAGTTACTATCTTCAAAGCCACATTCGGTCGAAATATCACTGATTAACAGGCGGCTATGCTGGAGGAGATATTGCGCATGACACACTCTGACCTGTCGCAGATATTGATTGATGGTCATTCCAGTCTGCTGACGAAATTGCTGACGCAAAACGCGCTCACTGCACGATGCCTCATCACAAAATTTATCCAGCGCAAAGGGACTTTTCAGGCTAGCCGCCAGCCGAGTAATCAGCTTATCCAGCAACGTTTCGCTGGATGTTGGCGGCAACGAATCACTGGTGTAACGATGGCGATTCAGCAACATCACCAACTGCCCGAACAGCAACTCAGCCATTTCGTTAGCAAACGACACATGCTGACTACTTTCATGCTCAAGCTGACCGATAACCTGCCGCGCCTGCGCCATCCCCACGCTACCTAAGCGCCAGTGTGGTTGCCCTGCGCTGGCGCTAAATCCCGGAATCGCTCCCTGCCAGTCAAGATTCAGCTTCAGCCGCTCCGGGCAATAAATAATATTCTGCAAAACCAGATCGTTAACGGAAGCGTAGGAGTGTTTATCGTTAGCATGAATATAAAAGAGATCGCCACGGGTAATGCGATAAGGGCGATCGTTGAGTACATGCAGACCATTACCGCGCCAGACAATCACCAGCTCACAAAAATCATGTGTATGTTCGGCAAAGACATCTTGCGGATAACGGTCAGCCACAGCGACTGCCTGCTGGTCGCTGGCAAAAAAATCATCTTTGAGAAGTTTTAACTGATGCGCCACCGTGGCTACCTCGGCCAGAGAACGAAGTTGATTATTCGCAATATGGCGTACAAATACGTTGAGGAGATTCGCGTTATTGCAGAAAACCATCCCGTCCCTGACGAATATCACGCGGTGACCAGTTAAACTCTCGGCGAAAAAGCGTCGAAAAGTGGTTACTGTCGCTGAATCCGCAGCGATAGGCGATGTCAGTAACGCTGGCCTCGCTGTGGCGTAGCAGATGTCGGGCTTTCATCAGTCGCAGGCGGTTCAGGTAACGCTGAGGCGTCAGCCCCGTTTGCTGCTTAAGCTGGCGATGCAGCGTACGCAATGAAAGAGAAAATTGATCCGCCACAGCGTCCCAATTCACCTCATCGGCAAAATGGTCCTCCAGCCAGGCCAGAAGCAAGTTGAGACGTGATGCGCTGTTTTCCAGGTTCTCCTGCAAACTGCTTTTACGCAGCAAGAGCAATAATTGCATAAATAAGATCTCGCGACTGGCGGTCGAGGGTAAATCATTTTCCCCTTCCTGCTGTTCCATCTGTGCAACCAGCTGTCGCACCTGCTGCAATACGCTGTGGTTAACGCGCCAGTGAGACGGATACTGCCCATCCTGCTCTTGTGGCAGCAACTGATTCAGCCCGGCGAGAAACTGAAATCGATCCGGCGAGCGATACAGTACATTGGTCAGACACAGATTATCGGTATGTTCATACAGATGCCGATCATGATCGCGTACGAAACAGACCGTCCCACCGGTGATGGTATAGGGCTGCCCATTAAATACATGAATACCCGTGCCATGTTCGACAATCACAATTTCATGAAAATCATGATGATGTTCAGGAAAATCCGCCTGCGGGAGCCGGGGTTCTATCGCCACGGACGCGTTACCAGACGGAAAAAAATCCACACTATGTAATACGGTCATACTGGCCTCCTGATGTCGTCAACACGGCGAAATAGTAATCACGAGGTCAGGTTCTTACCTTAAATTTTCGACGGAAAACCACGTAAAAAACGTCGATTTTTCAAGATACAGCGTGAATTTTCAGGAAATGCGGTGAGCATCACATCACCACAATGAAGCAAATTGTGAACATCATCACGTTCATCTTTCCCTGGTTGCCAATGGCCCATTTTCCTGTCAGTAACGAGAAGGTCACGAATTCAGGCGCTTTTTAGACTGGTCGTAATGAAATTCAGCAGGATCACATTATGACCTTTCGCAATTGTGTCGCCGTCGATCTCGGCGCATCCAGTGGGCGCGTGATGCTGGCGCGTTACGAGCGTGAATGCCGCAGCCTGACGCTGCGCGAAATCCATCGTTTTAACAATGGCCTGCATAGCCAGAACGGTTATGTCACCTGGAATGTGGATCGCCTGGAAAGTGCCATTCGCCTTGGATTAAACAAGGTGTGCGAGGAAGGGATTCGTATCGATAGCATTGGGATTGATACCTGGGGCGTGGATTTTGTGCTGCTCGACCAACAGGGTCAGCGTGTGGGCCTGCCCGTTGCTTATCGCGATAGCCGCACCAATGGCCTAATGGCGCAGGCACAACAACAACTCGGCAAACGCGATATTTATCAACGTAGCGGCATCCAGTTTCTGCCCTTCAATACGATCTATCAGCTACGTGCACTGACAGAGCAGCAACCAGAACTTATTCCACACATTGCTCACGCTTTGCTGATACCGGATTACTTTAGTTATCGCCTGACCGGCAAGATGAACTGGGAATATACCAACGCCACGACCACGCAACTGGTCAATATCAATAGCGACGACTGGGACGAGTCGCTACTGGCGTGGAGCGGTGCCAACAAAGCCTGGTTTGGTCGCCCGACGCATCCGGGTAATGTCATAGGTCACTGGATTTGCCCGCAGGGTAATGAGATTCCGGTGGTCGCCGTTGCCAGCCATGATACCGCCAGCGCGGTTATCGCCTCGCCGTTAAACGGTTCACGCGCCGCTTATCTCTCTTCTGGCACCTGGTCATTGATGCGCTTCGAAAGCCAGACGCCATTTACCAATGACACGGCGCTGGCAGCCAATATCACCAACGAAGGCGGGGCGGAAGGTCGCTATCGGGTGCTGAAAAATATTATGGGCTTATGGCTGCTTCAGCGAGTGCTTCAGGAGCGGCAAATCAACGATCTTCCGGCGCTTATCGCCGCAACACAGGCACTTCCGGCCTGCCGCTTCATCATCAATCCCAATGACGATCGCTTTATTAATCCTGACGAGATGTGCAGCGAAATTCAGGCTGCGTGTCGGGAAACGGCGCAACCGATCCCGGAAAGTGATGCTGAACTGGCGCGCTGTATTTTCGACAGTCTGGCGCTGCTGTATGCCGATGTGTTGCATGAGCTGGCGCAGCTGCGTGGTGAAGATTTCTCGCAACTGCATATTGTCGGCGGCGGCTGCCAGAACACGCTGCTCAACCAGCTGTGTGCCGATGCCTGCGGTATTCGGGTGATCGCAGGGCCTGTTGAAGCCTCGACGCTCGGCAATATCGGCATCCAGTTAATGACGCTGGATGAACTCAACAATGTGGATGATTTCCGTCAGGTCGTCAGCACTACCGCGAATCTGACCACCTTTACCCCTAATCCTGACAGTGAAATTGCCCACTATGTGGCGCAGATTCACTCTACACGACAGACAAAGGAGCTTTGCGCATGACCACTCAACTGGAACAGGCCTGGGAGCTGGCGAAACAGCGTTTCGCGGCAGTAGGGATTGATGTCGAGGAGGCACTGCGCCAACTTGATCGTTTACCCGTTTCAATGCACTGCTGGCAGGGCGATGATGTTTCCGGTTTTGAAAACCCGGAAGGTTTGCTGACCGGTGGGATTCAGGCTACTGGTAATTATCCGGGCAAAGCGCGTAATGCCAGTGAGCTACGTGCCGATCTGGAACAGGCTATGCGGCTGATTCCAGGGCCGAAACGGCTTAATTTACATGCCATCTATCTGGAATCAGACACGCCAGTCTCGCGCGACCAGATCACACCAGAGCACTTCAAAAACTGGGTTGAATGGGCGAAAGCCAATCAGCTCGGTCTGGATTTTAACCCCTCCTGTTTTTCGCATCCGCTAAGCGCCGATGGCTTTACGCTTTCCCATGCCGACGACCGCATTCGCCAGTTCTGGATTGACCACTGTAAAGCCAGCCGCCGTGTTTCAGCCTATTTTGGTGAGCAACTCGGCACACCGTCGGTGATGAACATCTGGATCCCGGATGGCATGAAAGATATTACCGTTGACCGTCTCGCCCCACGCCAGCGTTTGCTGGCAGCACTGGATGAAGTGATCAGCGAGAAGCTAAACCCTGCGCACCATATCGACGCCGTTGAGAGCAAATTGTTTGGCATTGGCGCGGAGAGCTACACGGTTGGCTCCAATGAGTTTTACCTGGGGTATGCCACCAGCCGCCAGACGGCGCTGTGCCTGGACGCCGGGCATTTCCACCCGACTGAAGTGATTTCCGACAAGATTTCCGCCGCCATGCTGTATGTGCCGCAGTTGCTGCTGCACGTCAGCCGTCCGGTTCGCTGGGACAGCGATCACGTAGTGCTGCTGGATGATGAAACCCAGGCGATTGCCAGTGAGATTGTTCGTCACGATCTGTTTGACCGGGTGCATATCGGCCTCGACTTCTTCGATGCCTCTATCAACCGCATTGCCGCGTGGGTCATTGGTACACGCAATATGAAAAAAGCCCTGCTACGTGCGTTACTGGAACCTACCGCTGAGCTGCGCAAGCTGGAAGCGGCGGGCGATTACACTGCGCGTCTGGCGCTACTGGAAGAGCAGAAATCGTTGTCGTGGCAGGCGGTATGGGAAATGTATTGTCAGCGTCACGATACGCCAGCGGGTAGCGAATGGCTGGAGAACGTGCGGGCTTATGAGAAAGAAATTTTGAGTCGCCGCGGGTAAACACTGCCGGATGCGGCACGAGTGCCTTATCCGGCCTACAGATCGTACATCCGGCAACAGGCACGGACGTCCAATTAACAGGAACACAGAACATGCAAAACATAACCCAGTCCTGGTTTGTCCAGGGAATGATCAAAGCCACCACCGATGCCTGGCTGAAAGGCTGGGACGAGCGCAACGGCGGCAACCTGACGCTGCGCCTGGATGACGCCGATATCGCACCATATCACGACAATTTTCACCAACAACCGCGCTATATCCCGCTCAGCCAGCCCATGCCTTTACTGGCAAATACACCGTTTATTGTCACCGGCTCCGGCAAATTCTTCCGTAACGTCCAGCTTGATCCTGCGGCTAACTTAGGCATCGTAAAAGTCGACAGCGACGGCGCGGGCTACCACATTCTTTGGGGGTTAACCAACGAAGCCGTCCCCACTTCCGAACTTCCAGCTCACTTCCTTTCCCACTGCGAGCGCATTAAAGCCACCAGCGAATGTTTTTGCATCTCTTGTGCAGTTGCCTGGC
>OBJO01000609.1_pt1 | contig 15117 bp, 13 predicted proteins | sample 1481741 | NCBI WGS metagenome assembly OBJO01 (sample SAMN06140803, study PRJEB22556) | human gut metagenome | host: Homo sapiens | place: China: Beijing | collected 2014 | reverse complement strand
TCACCGACAACATAAAGAAAAGAAGTTTAAATTTCCAGAAAATCAGCGGGAATTTAAATATCCACCGGTTGTGATCGGAATGGGACCGGCAGGTCTGTTTGCAGCACTGATGCTTGCAAGAGCCGGATTACATCCGACCGTCTTAGAACGAGGGAAAGATGTCACAAACCGTATGAAAGATGTAGAACATTTCTGGGAGAGTGGTGAACTGAATCCTGAATCTAATGTACAATTTGGAGAAGGAGGAGCAGGAACATTTTCAGACGGAAAACTAAATACCTTAGTAAAAGACAAATTCGGAAGGAATAGATTCGTCTTAGAAACTTTTGTAGAACATGGTGCACCAGAAGAGATCTTATATGAAAATAAACCACATATCGGAACGGATCTTTTAAGAAATGTCGTTGCAGGAATCAGAGAAGAGATCAGATCTCTTGGCGGAGATGTCCGTTTTGAGGCGAAAGTGACAGATTTCGTGATCCAGGATGGAAAATTAACAGGGCTGATCATCAATGATAAAGAAGAAATTAAAACAGAAGCAGCGATCTTAGCACCGGGACACAGTGCCAGAGATACATTTAAGGTCTTATCAGATCGTGATCTGGAAATGAATCCTAAAGCTTTTGCGATTGGACTTCGTGTGGAACACCCGCGTGAGATGATCGATCATTCGCAGTATGGAAAGGGAGCAGATCAATATGATCTTCCAGCTGCATCATACAAACTAACATATCATGCAAACAATGGAAGAAGTGTTTATTCCTTCTGTATGTGTCCGGGAGGTTTCGTGGTCAACGCGTCCTCAGAGCCAGAACGATTGACGGTCAATGGAATGAGCAATCACGATCGGGCAGCAAAGAATTCCAACAGTGCGATCATCGCAAGTGTTACACCAGAGGATTTTGATGGAAATGACGCATTAGCAGGCGTAAGATTTCAGCAGAAATGGGAAGAAAAAGCTTTTAGCGAAGGAAAAGGAAGAATCCCGGTTCAGACATTAAAAGATTTCAGAGAAGGAAAGATTACAGAATCCTTTGGCGAGATCACACCGAATACCAAAGGATTGACAAGTTTTGGAAACTTAAGAAACTGTCTTCCAGAACCGGTCAGTGAAGCAATTTCGGAAGGAATGGAATATTTTGATACAAAGATCAAAGGATTTAATCGAGAAGATACGATTTTGTGCGGAATTGAAGCAAGAACATCTTCTCCGTTAAGAATCGAGAGAGATCAAGGATTTGAGAGCAATATCAAAGGAATCTATCCATGCGGAGAGGGAGCAGGTTTTGCTGGCGGCATTACTTCTGCGGCAATGGATGGAATTAAGGTTGCACAAGCCCTCGTTACAGTGTAAAATACCTTTCAAGGAGTGAATGTAAAATGAATAATCGTGAAAAACTAAAAGATAAACAAAGAATTGTCGTTAAAGTAGGTACATCTTCTTTGATCCATAAAGCAACAGGAAACATCAATTTATTCCGATTAGAGAAATTAGTCCGTGTTTTAACAGACTTACATAACAGCGGAAAAGACGTGATCCTGGTATCTTCAGGAGCGATCGGTGTAGGATTTAAAGCCCTGGGATTAGAAAACCGTCCGACATCCCTTCCAATGAAGCAGGCATGTTCTGCTGTAGGACAGGGACAGTTAATGATGATCTACCAGAAACTGTTTGCTGAATACAATCAGGGATCTGCACAGATTCTGATCACAAAAGAGACGATGCTCAATGATGAGAGAAGATATAACGCCAAGAATACATTTGAAGAATTACTAAAACTCGGCGTGATTCCGATCGTAAATGAAAACGATACGGTATCTACAGAAGAGATCGAGTTTGGTGACAATGATACCTTATCTGCTGTCGTAACAGCGGTTGTACAAGGTGACCTATTGATCCTCCTGACAGATATTGACGGACTTTATACGGATGACCCACACAAGAATCCACTGGCCAAACTGATCCCAGAAGTACCAGTCTTAGATGAAAAGATCGGAAGAATGGCAAAAGGAGCTGTAACTAAGGTCGGAACTGGTGGAATGGAAACAAAGATCGCAGCAGCCAATATCGTAACGGATACTGGAGCAGATATGGTGATCGTAAACAGCAATAATTTAAATAATGTCAATAAAGTTGTTGCAGGAGAAGAGATCGGAACATTATTCTTAGCACATAAACGACCAGACTTTGATTTTAAGAAATATTTAACAGAACGCCCATATTTTAAGGCATAATAAGATAAAACAATGTATTATATAGAAAGGAAATATTACAGATGAAAGAAAAAGATATTCAAAGAATTAATGAATTATACAATCTGGATAAATCCATTGGGTTAACACCAGAACAGAAAGAAGAACAGAGAAAGTTAAGACATGAATACATCCAGTCTGTTCGTGCAAACTTAAGAGCACAGCTTAATAATGTAAGTATCAAAAATGAAGATGGATCGATCACTCCATTAAAACCAAAAGGATTAAACTAGAGCAGATAAAACAGATGGAGATAGATGCAAACCGCACCGAAAAGGAGGCATTCGTAATGTTAGAACAACTAGGAAAACAGGCTAAAGAAGCATCAGTGATTCTTGGAAAAGCAGGGATTGAAGATAAGAATGAAGTATTAAGAGAAGCAGCCAAATGTCTGGTACAGAATCAGGAATATATCTTAAGTGAGAATTATAAAGATGTAGAGAATGCAAAAAGCAATGATATGAGCGAAGCGTTGATCGATCGTTTATCCCTGAATCCTGACCGTATCGAAGCAATGGCAGAAGGACTTCGTCAGGTAGCTGAACTACATGATCCAATTGGTTCTGTAGAACATATGCAGAAAACACCGAATGGACTTTTGATCGGTAAGAAAACGGTACCATTAGGAGTTGTCGGTATCATCTACGAATCAAGACCAAACGTAACAGCAGATGCATTTGCACTATGTTTTAAGACAGGAAATGCATGCCTTCTTCGTGGTGGAAGTGATGCAATCAATTCAAATCTTGCGATCACAAATGTGATCCAGAGTGCACTAGAATCCTGCAATATGCCAAAATACAGCATCCAGCTGCTGACAGATACAAGCCGTGAGACAGCTACAAAGATGATGCAGTTAAATGAATACTTAGATGTTCTGATTCCAAGAGGTGGTGCAGGACTCATTCAGAGTGTTGTAAAGAATTCTACAGTGCCAGTGATCGAGACAGGAACAGGAAATTGTCATGTATACGTAGATGAATTTGCCCAGAAAGACATGGCAGTTAACATCATCATCAATGCAAAGACACAGAGACTTGGAACATGTAATACATGTGAATCTTTAGTATTACATAAGAACATCTTGGAGAGTCACGGTCCAGCGATCATCGATGCTTTATTAGAAAAAGGAGTACAGGTACGTGGAGATGAGAGAGTTTGTGCTTTAAATGACCAGGTCATCCCTGCAACAGAAGAAGACTGGGGAACAGAATACTTAGATTCTATCATCTCTGTGAAAACTGTCGACAGCTTTGACGAAGCAGTGGCACATATCAATCATTACAATACGGGGCATTCGGAAGCGATCGTCACAGATTCTTACCAGAATGCACAGGAATTCTTAAATCAGATCGATGCAGCAGCCGTTTATGTTAATGCATCCACAAGATTTACTGATGGATTTGAATTTGGATTTGGAGCAGAGATCGGAATCAGTACCCAGAAGATTCATGCTAGAGGACCAATGGGATTAGATGCACTGACAACCAGCAAATTCATCATTTATGGAAATGGACAGATCCGTAAATAGAATATAAAAGCTGAAATCAACAAGTTATTTCAGAATCTTAAGAAAATCTGAAGAAAAACATAGAATTTTGTATGCAAATACAAAGAAATTGTTAAAAAAACATTGAAAAATAAAAAAGACTATGGTATTATAAGTCTTGTGTTCAAAGGAGTTTTCATTTTATGAGAACTCTTTTTTTTCGCAATGGAAAAAAATGTAAAGAAGAAAGGAAGGCTTAAAATGGCATTGTTTACATTTAGCGGCGGTGTTCATCCGGCAGATGGTAAAGAATTTGCAAAGAATTCACCAATCACCGAATACCTGCCAAAAGGAGATGTTGTTTTACCTTTAGGTCAGCACATCGGTGCTCCTGCACAGCCAATCGTTAGCAAGGGAGACCAGGTGTTAGTAGGCCAGAAGGTGGCAGAAGCTGGAGGATTTGTATCCGCGAATATTTTCAGCTCTGTTTCAGGAACTGTAAAGGCGATCGAGCCAAGAATGACTCCAGCCGGAGCAAAAGTTAACTCTATCGTAATTGAGAATGATGGAGAATTCAAAGAGGCTGCCTTTGAGGCAAAACCTTATGATCAGATGTCTAAAGATGATGTTTTAGCAGCGATCAAAGAAGCTGGAATCGTAGGACTTGGTGGAGCCGGATTCCCAACACATGTGAAATTAGCGCCAAAAGATCCAGATGCGATCGAATATATCATCGTAAATGGAGCGGAGTGTGAACCTTATATCACAGGTGACTACCGCATCTTAATGGAGACACCAGAACTTTTAATTGAAGGATTAAATATCGTACTTGATATGTTCCCAAAAGCAAAAGGTATCATTGGTATTGAAGATAATAAAAAAGATGCAATTGCTAAAGTAGAAGCATTAGTAAAAGGTGATGCAAGAATCAGCGTTGCTACATTAAAGACAAAATACCCACAGGGTGCAGAACGTTCTTTGATTTATGCAACAACAGGAAGAAGCATCAACTCCAGCATGTTACCAGCAGATGCAGGATGCATCGTAGATAACGTAGCTACGATCGTAGCGATCAAAGAAGCTGTCAAAGATGGTAAACCATTATACGAACGTGTTGTGACAGTTACTGGAGATGCGATCAAGAATCCAAGCAACTTTAAAGTACGTACAGGAACAAACGTACAGGAACTGATCGAAGCAGCCGGTGGATTTAAGACACAGCCTGAGAAGATCATTTCTGGTGGACCTATGATGGGTATGGCAATGTTTACAACAGATGTACCAGCTGTCAAAACATTCTCATGCTTCTTAGCATTCACAAAAGATGAAGTTGCTGCGAACCAACCAAGCAATTGTATTCGTTGTGGAAGATGTGTAAGCGTCTGTCCGCAGAAGCTGATGCCAGCAAAATTATCTGTATTAGCAGATCATAATCAGTTTGACGAGTTTGAGAAACTTTATGGAGCAGAATGCGTTGAGTGTGGATCTTGTTCATTCATCTGTCCAGCAAAACGTAACCTTGCACAGTCCATGAAGACAGGTCGTAAACAGGTATTAGCTAACCGTAGAAAGAAATAAAGGAGAGATACATATGAGCGAAACATTATATCATGTGTCAGCCAACCCTCATGTCAGAGATAATGGCTCAACACAAAAGATTATGTTAGATGTTATCATCGCATTACTACCCGCTACAATTTTTGGTATCTATATCTTTGGAGCATCTGCGGCACTGACAGTTGCAATTTCTGTTGCTACCTGTGTTGTCGTTGAGTATATTTACCAGAAACTTATGAAACAGCCAATCACTGTAGGTGACTTAAGTGCGGCATTGACCGGACTGTTACTTGCATTAAACTTACCATCAGGAGCACCATTCTGGATGCCAATCCTTGGTGGAATCTTCGCGATCATCGTTGTAAAACAGGTGTTCGGTGGATTGGGACAGAACTTTATGAACCCAGCCCTTGGTGCAAGATGTTTCTTAATGATCTCATTTGCAGCAAGAATGACAACATTTACATATGATGGTGTAACAACAGCAACACCACTTGCTGTTATGGAACAGGGAAAAAGCGTAGATGTTATGAAATCATTCTTAGGATTCGTTCCTGGAACAATTGGTGAAACATCTGCATTATTACTGATCATCGGTGGAGCATACTTAGTATTTAAGAAAGTCATCTCTCCGATCATCCCATGTGTTTACGTTGCAGTTGTAGCAATCTTCGTACTGATCTTCGGTGGTCATGGATTTGATCTATCTTACATGGCAGCACAGATCTTCAGTGGTGGATTAATGTTAGGTGCGATCTTCATGGCAACAGACTACGTAACATCTCCAATTACAAAGAACGGAAAGATCATCTATGCGATCGTTCTTGGTATTTTAACTGGATTATTCCGTCTGTTCGGACCAATGGCAGAAGGTGTATCTTACTCAATCATCATTGCAAACTTATTAGTTCCACTGATCGAGAGAGTGACAGTACCAACTCCATTTGGAATCGTAAAAAAAGGAGGTAAGAGCAATGAATAAGAATCTCGTAATGGATTGTATCAAATTATGTGTGATCACATTAATTGCAGGACTCCTTTTAGGTATCGTATATAATGTAACAAAAGCACCGATCGCCGCACAGGAAGAAAAGACAAAACAGGAAGCTTACAAAGCCGTATTCAAAGATGCAGCGAAATTCGATACAGTAAAATTAGACCAGAAAGACGTAGCAGCTGTCTTAAAGAAAAATGATCTTGGACAGAACACGATTTCTGAAGTTGTAAAAGCAGTTGACAAAAACGGAAAAGAACTTGGATACGTATTCTCTGTAACAAACCCAGAAGGATACGGTGGAGATGTATCTTTATCTGTAGGTGTTAGAGATGATGGAACAGTCAATGGTTATGAAACATTATCCATCAGCGAAACAGCTGGTTTAGGTATGAAAGCCAAAGAACCAGAATTCAAGAGTAACTTTAAAAACAAAAAAGCAGACAAATTTGAAGTTGTAAAAGATGGATCTGGTAAGAACGATGATTCGAAAGTAGATGCCATCAGTGGTGCAACAATCACAAGCCGTGCTGTCACAAGTGCAGTTAACAGCTGTGTTGCATATTCAAAGAGCCTGAAGGGAGGTAATTAAACATGAAACCAAATCCAATGGAACGATTGATTAATGGTATCGTAAAAGAAAACCCTACCTTCGTCTTAATGTTAGGTATGTGTCCTACATTAGCAGTAACAACATCTGCGATCAACGGTGCAGGAATGGGACTTTCAACAACAGCCGTATTAATGTTTTCTAACATGATCATTTCCGCATTAAGAAATGTCATCCCTGATCGTGTACGTATCCCAGGATATATCGTAGTTATCGCATCTCTGGTAACAATCGTACAGTTCCTATTACAGGGATATGTTCCAGCAGTTAACGACGCATTAGGATTATACATCCCACTGATCGTAGTAAACTGTATCATCCTTGGACGTGCAGAATCCTTTGCAGCAAAGAACGGACCGATCAACTCCTTCTTTGACGGACTTGGAATGGGACTTGGATTTACTGTAGCCTTAACAATTTTAGGAGCATTCCGTGAATTATTAGGAGCAGGTCAGATCTTCGGAATGCAGGTAATGCCATCTGCATACGAACCAATCACAATCTTTATCCTGGCACCTGGAGCATTCTTCGTACTTGCATGTTTAGTAGCGATCCAGAATAAAGTTAAGAGCAAAAAACCTAAAAAAGCCGGAGAAGCACAGAGTGGTGGATGCGGAGATTGTTCTCACTGCGGAAACAGCGCTTGCGGTTCCAGAAGCTTTTTTGATACAACTGTAGATGACAAATAAGGAAGATTAAGATGAAAAGTTTACTGTTAATTGCCATCGGTTCAGCGCTGGTAAATAACGTCGTATTAAGCCAGTTCCTTGGTTTATGTCCTTTCCTTGGAGTTTCTAAGAAAGTTGAGACAGCAGCCGGAATGGGTGCAGCCGTTCTCTTCGTTATTACTATCGCATCAGCAGTTACAAATTTAATTTATACATTTTTATTAGTACCAACAGATTTAACATACTTAAATACGATCGTATTTATCCTGGTAATCGCAGCATTAGTACAGTTCGTAGAAATGGTATTAAAGAAATCTATGCCAGCATTATATGAATCTCTGGGAGTATTCCTTCCACTGATCACAACAAACTGTGCAGTTCTTGGTACAGCATTAACAAACGTACAGAACGACTATAGTTTCATCGCCAGCGTAGTCAATGGTATCGGTATCTCTTTAGGATTCCTGATCGCTATTGTTATCCTTGCTGGTATCCGTGAAAAGATGGAATACAACAACATCCCAGAATCTTTCAAAGGAATGCCTATCACACTGTTAACAGCAGGATTAATGGCAATCGCATTCTTCGGATTCTCAGGACTTATTTAGGAGGTAAAGAAGATGAATATATCAGCAATTTTACTTGCCATGGTTGTTGTCGGAGGAACCGGTCTGCTTATCGCAATCTTACTGGGAATTGCCTCAGAGAAATTTAAAGTTCCTGTAGACGAGAAGGAAGTAGCCATCCGTGCAGAACTTCCAGGAAATAACTGTGGTGGTTGTGGATACGCAGGTTGTGATGGACTTGCAAAAGCAATCGCAAATGGAGAAGCACCAGTGAACGGCTGTCCAGTTGGTGGAGCAGCTGCAGCTGAGAAGATCAGTGCGATCATGGGTGTAGAAGCAGGAGAATTCGTGAAGAAAGTCGCATTCGTAAAATGTGCCGGAACTTGCGAAAAAGCATCTGACAAATACCAGTACTCAGGAGTTCAGAGCTGTATCGAAGCGATGAACGTACCAGGTGCAGGACCAAAAGGATGCGAATTTGGATGTATGGGATTTGGAAGCTGTGCAGCAGTATGTCCAGAAAATGCAATCTCTATCGTGAACGGAATCGCTCACATCGATGAAGAAGCATGTGTAGGATGTGGAAAATGTGCAGAAACATGTCCAAAAGCATTGATCGACCTTGTACCAGAAAACAAGAAAACAAGAGTACAGTGCAGCTCTAAAGAATTCGGTAAAAACGTTATGTCTGTATGTAAAGCAGGATGTATCGGATGTAAAGCATGTGAAAAAGTATGTAAACTTGGAGCAATCAAAGTTGAAAACAACATCGCACAGATCGATTATGATAAATGTGTAGGTTGTGGATTATGTGCAGGCAAATGTCCAAAAGGAATCATTACAGGAAAGAAATTAGTTCCTAAGAAACCAGCACCAAAGAAAGAAGCTTAATCTTTCTTTATATCATTATAATAATAAAGAAGCAGGAGATTCGAGAGATTAGAATCTCCTGCTTTTTTCTGCTTCTATTCATGGAAGAAAAGAATACTATTATAATAGGAAGAAAAAGGATTCCTGACATGAAATTTCTCGAACTTCGGCAAAAAGATGTGATCAATTGTAATACAGGAGAATGTTTAGGCTTTGTCCTAGACCTCGAATTTGAAATCCATACGGGTAAGATCTGTTATCTGATCGTTCCCAAAACAACGAAGATGCTCATATGCGTTGGCAAGAATAAAGTTTACAAAATCCCCTACAAATGCATTGTAAGGATCGGCAGAGATACGATTCTAGTAGATATCAACGAAAAAGAATGCCTGAAATAAAAGAAAAGCTTTCCTTTCTACAAAAAAAATGATATACTTCAAGCAGTAAAAACACGGAGGTACAAGAAGATGAGATGCCCATATTGTGGAAGTGAGAATTCCAGAGTCGTAGATTCCAGACCGGCAGAAGACAACAATGCGATCCGTAGAAGAAGACAATGTGACGAATGCGGAAAACGTTTTACAACTTATGAGAAGATAGAGACAGAACCGTTAAGTGTCATCAAGAAAGACAAGACACGACAACTCTACGATCGAAACAAGATTCGGAATGGAATCGTACAATCCTGTCACAAACTCCCAGTATCCATGGGGCAGATCGAAGCAGCGATCGATGAGATCGAGACAAAGATCTATAACATGGGAACAAGAGAAGTCGAAACATCCGTGATCGGAGAGATGGTCATGGACAAATTAAAGGATTTGAATGAAGTTGCATACGTAAGATTTGCAGCCATTTACCGTGAATTCAAAGATGTGAACACATTTATGAGTGAATTAAAGAAATTATTAAAATAATCACAATTGTTTTGAATAAACAAGATTGTAAAAATATTACTTTTGTGATAAACTAACCATATCATTTTGAAACCAGCTTCCTTTTTGAGAAGAGAAGGAGTTGAGTATTATTTATCAGGAAGTAATCACAGGAATCATCAGTGGAGTGAGCGGAAAGCTCATCCACGTAGAAGTAGAGATCAGAAACGGCCTGCCATATTTTACAATGGTAGGCTATCTTTCTAAAGAATCTATGGAAGCAAAAGAGCGGGTTACATCAGCACTGCGCTCCATCGGCCATCCCTTACCGTCGATGAAGATCACCGTTAATTTATCCCCAGCCAATATAAGAAAGAACGGAACCGCGTTCGATTTCCCGATCGCCGTGGCCTTTTTAGGATGCCTGAATTTAATCGATGCAAGCAAGTTAGATGATATCTGTATCATGGGAGAATTAGGACTAAACGGCAAGATCAGAGGTGTAGGAAACTGCCTTCCGATCGTTTTAGAAGCAAGAAAACAAGGCATTCACAAGTTCTTTGCGGCAAGTGAAGATGAGAATTCTCTAAGAGGGATTGAAGATATTGAAGTGGTATTTATGGACAGTTTACAGGATGTCTTGGACTATTTTCATGGAATATATCATCAAAAAAGTTGCAGAAGTGCAACAACTTATCAAAAGGAAGAGTCAGAAGAAGACTTCAGTGACATCATCGGACAACAACATTTAAAAAGAGCGATGGAGATCGCGGTCACTGGAAGACATCATCTATTGATCATTGGTTCCCCAGGTTCAGGAAAAACAATGGCAGCCAGAAGGATCCCGACCATTCTTCCACAACTATCAAAAGAAGAGAAGATGGAAGTTCAGGCAATCTACGATGCCACTGGAATTCCACGGTATTTAGAAGACAATACCAGACCATTTCGCCAGCCACATCCAATGATCCCGAAAGCCGCATTCCTTGGAGGCGGCAAGACGCCGACGGCAGGAGAGATCACATTAGCACATCATGGCATTTTATTTCTGGACGAATTTATGGAATTTAAAACAGAATGTATCGAAGCACTCAGACAGCCATTGGAAGATGGAACGATCGATATCACCAGAAATGGGATCTACCACAAGTTTCCGGCAGACTTTCAACTGATCGCCACCATGAATCCATGTCCTTGTGGTTATGGATTGGAAGATGGGATCTGCCGATGTACTTATCATGAAAAAAAGCGTTATCTAAAGAAATTGTCCGGTCCGATCTTAGACCGTTTTGACATGGTCCTATGTCTAAGTAAAAAAGAGGCTGATACACAGAAGATACAAAAAGAGAGTCAAGAAACATCCGATCAGATCAAAGAACGCATCGAAACAACCATCCAAAGAGAAAAAAAGTTATTAAAAAACTATCAATGCAGTGATACCAGCCATTTAAGCCACATACAGTTAAACAAGCTCCTTCATTTATCCAAAGAATGCAAAGAGATTTTAGATATCGCCTATCGATCTGGCAAGATCACAAGGCGAGGAATGGATAAGATTTTAAAAGTAGCACTGACGATCATGCTTATGGAAAATGAATCAGAGATCAAACCAATCCACCTGATGGAAGCCATGACCTTCAGAAATACAGGATTTATCAAAGAGGTGCTTGAATTTGGAAGATAAATTATATTGGTACTGGCTATGCGGCAAAGTCCGATTGCCGATCAAGAAGCAAAAAGAATTGATGGATATCTTCATTCATCCAAAAGAACTCTATAAGATCAACCCAGCAATCTTAAAAGAACACATGACACAACTTGAATACGATCGTTTCGTTCATTCCAGAGATGAAACAGCGATCAAAAAAGGCTATGAAGCCTTGCATCGTGAAAATATTCGTTTTATCATTCAAAAAGAAGCTGCTTACCCGAATCGATTAAGAAAGATCTACGATGCTCCGTATGGGATTTTTCAAAAAGGTCAGCCATATGAAGAAAAAGAACTGTCAATAGCGATTGTTGGATCAAGATATCCGACAACTTATGGATTCGAAATCTCAAAAAAGTTCGCAAAAGAGCTGGCTCAGCAAGGCGTACAGATCGTAAGTGGACTCGCAAGGGGCGTAGATGGGACGGTTCACCGTGAAATAATCGACAAAAAAGGACAGGCTGTTGGGGTTTTAGGATGTGGGATCGATCTCATTTACCCAAAAGAAAATTTTCAGTTATTTTATGACATGTATGCGAATCAGACAGTTATTTCTGAGTACCCGCCAGGCAGTGAACCGCTCAAATGGCATTTTCCAGAAAGGAACCGAATCATCAGTGGATTAAGTGATGGAATCCTCGTCACAGAAGCCAGAGCAAGGAGCGGATCGCTGATCACGGCGGATTGCGGGCTTGATCAGAACAAAGAAGTGTTCGCAGTTCCCGGAATGATCACAGACAAACATTGCCAAGGGTGTCATGGATTGATCAAACAAGGTGCAAAATTAGTTGAAAATGTCGACGATATTTTAACAGAATTTTCAGAATTCACGGGATTTTCACGAAAATTTCCAAAGCATAGTGTAAAATCTCTTGCAAAGGCAGAAAAAAGGGTGTATGATATGTTGAGTTTGAAACCGAAATATATTGATGAGATCTTAAGTACATCCCAAGATTCTTATGAAGAAGTGATCCAAGCTTTATTTCAATTAGAAGCGAAAGGATATATCAAACAGATCCATCAGAACTTATATATCAAAAAAATGTAAACAAGGGGTAATACTATATGCCAAAATATCTAGTTATCGTCGAATCACCGGCGAAAGCCAAAACAATCAAAAAGTTCCTGGGCAGGAATTACGAAGTGATCGCGTCCAACGGGCATGTTCGCGATCTGCCAAAGAGTACCTTAGGAATAGATATCGAGAATGACTTTGAACCAAAGTACATTACGATCCGTGGGAAGGGTGAAGTATTAGCAGCTCTTCGTAAAGCGGTAAAAAAAGCAGACAAAGTATACCTCGCGACTGACCCGGACCGTAAAGGAGAAGCCATCTCATGGCATTTATATTACGCATTAAAACTAGAGAACAAAAATTACAGCCGAATCACATTTAATGAGATCACAAAAACAGCTGTCAAAGACTCCATTAAACACGCAAGAGACATCGATATGAACTTAGTCGATGCACAGCAGGCAAGACGTGTTCTGGACCGAATCGTAGGATACCAGATCAGTCCGATCCTCTGGGCAAAGATCAAACGAGGTTTAAGTGCTGGACGAGTTCAGTCCGTAGCTCTACGCCTGATCTGTGACAGGGAAGAAGAGATCAACCTGTTTATTCCACAGGAATACTGGTCCTTAGAAGCCTTATTAGATGTCAAAGGAAGTAAAAAGCCATTAGAAGCCAAACTGATTGGCAATAAAGAGCAGAAGATCGAGATCCACAGCGAAGAAGAGATGAATGAGATCTTATCCTATTTAAAAGGAAAAGAATTCACAGTCGAAGGAGTGAAAGTCACAGAACGATTAAAGAAGAGTCCACTTCCATTTACGACAAGTACTCTTCAGCAGGATGCATCCAGCAAGTTAAACTTCGCACCACAGAAAACGATGCGTATCGCACAGCAGTTATATGAAGGTGTCAATATCAAAGGACAGGGAACCGTCGGTCTGATCACATACTTACGTACAGACTCCACACGTATCTCTGTAGAAGCCGATGCCGCAGCGAAAGAATATATCAAAGAAGCTTATGGAGCTGAGTTCGTTGGAGCAGGAACTGTTGCCAAGAAAGACGACAAGAAAGTACAGGATGCACATGAAGCCATCCGACCAACCTACATGACGAACTCACCTGCAAGCATTAAAGACGAATTATCAAGAGATCAGTTCCGTTTATACCAGCTGATCTGGAACCGTTTCATGGCAAGCCGTATGGCACCAGCCAAATACGAGAATACATCCGTAAAGATCGCTGCCGGAGATTATCGTTTTAATGCATCCGCAAGCAAGATCGCCTTCGATGGATTCCTATCTGTATATAACATTAACAATGAGAAATCCGAAGGAAATGTAATGTTAAAATCCATCGATGAAGATACCAAACTTACATTGAATGATTTAGAACCAAAACAGCATTTTACACAGCCACCAGCTCATTATACAGAAGCATCCTTAGTTAAGACACTAGAAGAGTTTGGAATTGGACGTCCAAGTACTTACGCACCAACGATCTCAACGATCACAGCAAGACGTTATGTTGTCAAAGAAAAGAAGAACTTATACGTCACAGAGCTTGGAGAAGCAGTCAACAACATGATGAAGAAAGCATTCGCAAGTATTGTCGATGTGAACTTCACAGCGATGATGGAAGGTCTGCTTGATATGGTAGAAGAAGGTAAAGTCCATTGGAAATCCGTCATTGAAAACTTCTACCCAGACTTTGAGATCGCAGTGAAAAATGCAGAAAAAGAATTAGAGAAGATCAAGATCGAAGACGAAGTCACAGACGTTATCTGCGATGAATGTGGAAGAAATATGGTCGTGAAGTACGGACCATACGGGAAATTCCTTGCATGCCCTGGATTCCCAGAATGCAGAAATACAAAACCACATTTTGAAAAAGTCGGAATCCCATGCCCAATGTGCGGCGGAGAAGTTGTCTTAAAGAAAACGAAAAAAGGAAGAAAATATTACGGATGTAAAAATAATCCGGAATGTGAATTTATGTCATGGCAGAAACCATCCACAGTTAAATGTGAAAAATGCGGAAGCTATATGATCGAAAAAGGTAAGAAGCTTGTATGCTCTAGCAAGGAATGTGGATTCGTATGCAGCATGCCAGAAGATGCAAAAGAGAAAGAGACTTCCGGGGAGTCAGTGTCAAAATAAGGAGAAAAAATATAGATGAGTAGTATACAATTACTAGATAAAACAAGAAAGATCAATAAATTACTTCATAATAACAATTCACAGAAAGTTGTATTTAACGATATCTGTAAAGTTCTGACAGAAGTAATGAATTCAAACGTCCTTGTCATCAGTAAAAAAGGAAAGATCTTAGGTAAAAATGAAGCAGACCACATCGAAGTGCTTCATCAGCTGATCTCAGGAAATGTCAAAGATTATGTTGATTTTTCATTAAATGAAAGACTATTAACAATCCTTTCTACCAATGAAAATGTCAGCCTTTCCACACTGGGATGATATAATCTAATTCTTCAGGATCGCTGTTTGTATCTGCT
>OBJO01000604.1_pt1 | contig 15211 bp, 9 predicted proteins | sample 1481741 | NCBI WGS metagenome assembly OBJO01 (sample SAMN06140803, study PRJEB22556) | human gut metagenome | host: Homo sapiens | place: China: Beijing | collected 2014 | reverse complement strand
CCAGAATGACATGATATTCCATTGCAGCTTCTACCAGTGCGAAAGGGAGGCAGAAAATGGATAAATATTATTTGGCTGTTGACATTGGCGCATCCAGTGGCCGTCATATGCTGGCAAGTATGAAAGACGGGAAAATGCAGCTGGAAGAGGTATACCGTTTCCCGAATGGAATGACAGAAAAAAACGGGACTCTCTGCTGGGATGTAGAGCGTCTGTTTACAGAAATCAAAAACGGATTGAAAGTATGTAAAGAGCTGGGGAAAATTCCGGTATCCATGGCGATCGATACCTGGGCGGTAGACTATGTACTGCTGGATGAAAATGACAAGATTCTGGGGGATACAGCAGGTTACAGAGACAGCCGTACAAATGGAATGGATGAAAAGGTGTATGAAAAGATTCCGCTGGGAGCTCTGTATGCAAGAACCGGAATCCAGAAACAGATTTTCAACACGATCTATCAGCTGATGGCGGTAAAGGAAAATTATCCGGAGCAGCTGGAACAGGCAGAATCCATGCTGATGATCCCGGATTACTTCCAGTTTTTGTTGACCGGAGTCAAGAAGATGGAATACACCAATGCGACAACGACCCAGCTTGTAAGTCCTCAGACAAAAGACTGGGATTACGAACTGATCGATCTGCTTGGGTTTAACAGGAAGATTTTCAAAGCGATTTCCATGCCGGGAACGGTTGTAGGAAACTTTACAAAAGAAATTCAGGAGGAAGTTGGATTTGACTGTACGGTTGTACTTCCGGCAACGCATGATACCGGATCCGCAGTGCTTGCAGTTCCGACGAATGATGACAATGCGATCTACATCAGTTCCGGTACCTGGTCTTTGATGGGAATTGAGAGAAAAGATGCGGATTGTTCCATGGAAAGTATGCGGGCAAACTTCACAAATGAGGGAGGATATGATTATCGCTTCCGTTTTCTGAAGAACATCATGGGGCTGTGGATGATCCAGTCTGTCAAGAAAGAATGGAAAGAAGAACTTTCCTTTGCTCAGATATGTGAACAGGCATCCAAAGAGGAGATTACTTCTTTAGTGGACTGTAATGATGATTGTTTCCTTGCTCCAAAGAGCATGATAGAAGCAGTACAGACGTTTTGCAGAGAGAGTAATCAGCAGATTCCGGAGACAATCGGGGAGATTGCGGCAGTGATCTACAACAGTCTTGCAAAATGTTATGGAGAGACGATTCGGGAGATTGAGGAAATCACGGGAAATACATACGACACGATTTATGTAGTCGGTGGTGGTGCGAACGCAGGTTATCTCAACGAACTGACTGCAAAATATACAAAGAAAAAAGTGTCGGCAGGACCGACAGAGGCGACTGCAATTGGAAATATCACGGTTCAGATGCTTCATGATGGAGTGTTTACATCATTGCCTGAGGCAAGAACCTGCATCGGCAAGTCATTTGACATCCGTCACTATGATGAAAACGGAAATGAAAATCAGGAGGTATAAAGCGATGACAAGATATGAATCAGCAAAAGAAATCTATGCAAAATTAGGAGTAGACACAGACGCGGCAATTGAAAAATGTATGCAGGTACCTGTTTCTCTGCACTGCTGGCAGGGAGACGATGTGACAGGATTTGATCACGATGGCCCTCTGACAGGGGGGATCCAGACAACAGGAAACTATCCTGGAAAAGCAAGAACACCGGAAGAGTTGATGGCAGATATGGACAAGGCAATGAGCCTGATGCCGGGAGCAAAGAAGATCAATGTGCATGCGTGCTATGCAATTTTTGAAGATGGGGAGTTCGCAGACCGCGACAAGCTGGAGCCAAAACATTTCCAGAAATGGGTGGACTTTGCAAAAAAAAGAGGAATGGGACTGGATTTCAATCCGACATTCTTCTCTCATGAGAAAGTAAAAGACGGACTGACACTTTCAAGCCCGGACGAAGAGACAAGGAAATTCTGGATCGAGCATGGAAAAGCGTGTATCCGTATTTCAAAATATTTTGCAGAGCAGACAGGAATCCCATGTGTGATGAACATCTGGACAGGAGACGGATTCAAAGATGTTCCGGCAGACCGCATGGGACCAAGAGTTCGTTACAAAGAATCCATCGATGAGATCCTTTCCGAGCCATATGATCCGAAGATGGTAAAACCTTGTGTAGAATCTAAGGTATTCGGAATCGGAGTTGAGGCATACACAGTTGGTTCTGCAGAATTTGCGCTGAGCTATGCGGCAATGAACAAAGAGAAATGCCTGCCGCTGATGGATAACGGACATTATCATCCGACAGAAGTTGTTTCCGATAAGATCCCGGCGCTTTTGACCTTCTTCCCGGAAATCGCACTGCATGTGACACGTCCGATTCGTTGGGATTCTGACCATGTAGTTCTGTTTGATGACGAGACAAAGGAAATTGCACAGGAAATCGTTCGCTGCGAAGGCGGTCTTGACCGCACTTATATTGCCTTGGATTATTTCGATGCATCCATTAACCGTATCTCTGCATGGGTAACAGGATTCAGAAGTTTCCAGAAAGCGCTGCTGAATGCACTTTGTACACCAAGTGCACTCTTAAAAGAACTTCAGGATACCAATCAGATGTCAAAGAAAATGGTGGTAATGGAAGAGTGCAAGACACTTCCAATCGGAGATATCTGGGAGGAGTACTGCAGAAGATGCAATGTCCCGGCAGAAGGCTGGTTTGAAGAAATCGAAAAATATGAGACAGAAGTGCTCGTAAAAAGAGCATAAAAATACAGGGGAGTGTTGCTTGAACGACACTCCCTGTATTTTTTTACATCCGCCATTTCTCAAGCCAGCTCAAAAATTCGCCGGACGAGCGGTTTAAGATCAGTTCCTCTGGAAATTCAGCGATGCGGATCAGTTCCATTGCATGATCAAAATTTCCGATATGTCCGGTTCCGTGACTGTCACTGGACAACAGGATCGGATAGTGGAAATGTTTGCACAGGTTGAGCAGCATCATATCGTTAAAACGGGTATCGCCCCGGTAGCCGTCCGGGCGCAGTGAGCTGTCATTGAGCTCCAGAATGACATGATATTCCATTGCAGCTTCTACCAGTGCAAGGTAGTCTACCGGGAATTTTACATCATCACAATGTCCGATGATTCGTACATATGGGTTTTTCATTGCTTCTATATAAGAACGTGTATTTTCTTCCTTTGATCCGGGGCGCTTAGCAGGGCGGTGCAGGCTGGCGATCACATAATCCAGGTGCTTTAAAATCTCATCCTCCAGATCCAGTTTTCCGTGATTGTCTAAAATACTGACCTCGGCACCGTACAGCATGCGGATTCCCATCCGGTTTTTAGGTGCATAAGTAAGATTTCGGAAATATGCAGATTTTCCGCCGCCAAGTGTGGCAGGACCATGGTCCGAAATTCCGAGCATATTTAAATGCTGTGTACGTGCAGTTTTGACCATATCAGTGATCGTGGCAGCTGAACCATGTCCGCTGGCGATGGTATGAGTATGGATATCAAATTCAAAATGTGACATGAAAAGTCCCACCTTTCCAGATTTCTGTTTCCAGTATGATGGATTTCTGCAGTTTTGTCAATGCGCTGAGGTGTGGTTTTTTAATAAAAACAACAAAAACCACATAAAATAAATTCTGATTTATTTTGATTTAAAGGGTAAAGACGGGAAATGATATTGTAGTTTTGTTGACTTCTGCTGTTGTGTAAAGTATAATAACGTTAACTGGATAGAGAGAGGGTTTCTTTAGAAAGTTAATACGAATATGAGAAAGGAGCAACAAGGCAGATGGGATTGTATAATTATGACAGCACTGAGATTCCAAAGTCAGACAGAATTCCGAAGCTGGTAGAAAATCTGTATGCAAAGATGCCTGAGATTGAGTCTGCAAGAGCAATTTTGATCACGGAATCTTACAGACAAACAGAGAATGAGCCGATGGTGATCCGCAGAGCAAAAGCATTTGCACACATTCTTGAGAATATTCCGATCGTCATCCGTGACCTGGAACTGATTGTGGGAAGCACAACAATCGCACCGAGAGGATGTCAGACCTATCCGGAATTTTCTTATGAATGGCTGGAAGCAGAGTTTGATACTGTGGAGACAAGAAGTGCGGATCCGTTCTATATTTCAGAAAAGACAAAGCAGGAGTTAAAAGAAGCGAATGCTTACTGGAAAGGAAAAACGACCAGCGAACTTGCCACTTCTTACATGGAACCGGAGACACTGCTGGCAATGGAACACAATATCTTCACCCCTGGAAATTATTTCTACAATGGTGTGGGACATGTGACCGTAAAATACGGCGAGGTGCTTGCAATCGGATTTTCCGGAATCAAGGCAAAAGCGCAGGCAGAGCTTGATAAGCTGTGTCTGGCAGATGGAGATTATCAAAAGAAGTCCCGTTTTCTGGAGGCAGTGATGATCAGCTGTGATGCAGCCATCGAATATGCCAGAAGATATGCAAGACTGGCTTTGAAAGAAGCAGAAGAATGCACAGATCCTGTCCGGAAAAGAGAATTGCTTCAGATTGCTCAGAATTGTGCAAATGTTCCGGAAAAAGGTGCCACAGGATTTTACGAAGCCTGCCAGTCTTTCTGGTTTGTGCAGCAGCTTCTGCAGATTGAGTCCAGCGGACATTCGATCTCACCGGGAAGATTTGACCAGTACATGTATCCTTATTATCAGAAGGACATGGAGAGCGGCAAGATCACAAGAGAGTTTGCGCAGGAACTGATGGATTGTATCTGGGTAAAACTCAATGATCTGAACAAGTGCAGAGATGCAGCGTCAGCGGAAGGGTTTGCAGGTTACAGTCTGTTTCAGAACTTGATTGCCGGAGGACAGAATGAAGAAGGAATTGATGTGACGAATGACCTTTCCTTTATGAGCATTCAGGCATCCATGCATGTATTTCTTCCGCAGCCGTCACTTTCTGTGCGGGTATGGAACGGAACACCACACGAATTCCTGATCAGGGCAGCAGAGTTGACAAGAACCGGAATCGGACTTCCGGCATATTACAATGACGAAGTGATCATACCGTCTCTGATGAGCAGAGGACTGACTCTGCAGGATGCAAGAGATTATAACATCATTGGATGTGTGGAACCACAGAAGTCCGGTAAGACAGAAGGATGGCATGATGCGGCGTTTTTCAATATGTGCCGTCCGCTGGAGCTGGTATTTTCGAATGGAATAGACAAAGGTGTCCGCATCGGTCCGGCAACAGGTAATGTGGAGGACATGACGACATTTGAACAGTTCTATGATGCATATAAAAAGCAGATGGATTATGCGATCCAGCTTTTGGTCAATGCTGATAATGCCATCGATATGGCGCATGCAGAACGATGTCCGCTTCCGTTTTTATCGTCCATGGTGGATGACTGCATGAAAGTCGGAAAGACAGTACAGGAAGGTGGAGCTGTCTACAACTTTACCGGTCCGCAGGGATTTGGGGTTGCCAATATGGCAGATTCCCTCTATTCGGTAAAAACGCTTGTCTATGATGAGAAGAAGATCACGATGGGAGAACTCAAAGAAGCGCTTGCAACAAATTACGGGAAGGGACTTGGAGCGGAAGATGTGGCCGCCATGACGGCTAAGATCGCGAATGAGCTTAAAGAAGCCGGAAAGACGATCGGTGAAAAAGAGGTCGCTGCAATTTTAAATACTGTAGTTGCGGCATCCGAAGCACCGGAAGTAAAGGCAAACGGGGAAAGAATCCTGAAGCTGATCGAAGAAGTGCCGAAATTCGGAAATGATATTCCGGAAGTAGATGCATTTGCAAGAGATGTTGCCTACACCTATACAGAACCTCTTCAGAATTACAAAAATCCGAGAGGCGGTTCCTTCCAGGCGGGGCTTTATCCGGTATCCGCCAATGTACCGCTCGGTGCACAGACGGGAGCGACTCCGGATGGACGTCTGGCATATCAGCCGGTGGCCGATGGTGTGTCTCCGTCTGCAGGAAAAGATGTCAATGGTCCGACAGCGGCTGCGAACTCTGTTTCCAGACTGGATCATTACATTGCATCAAACGGTACCTTATTTAATCAGAAATTCCATCCTTCTGCACTCAGCGGAAGAAATGGACTGGAGAACTTTGTAGGGCTGATCCGTTCTTACTTTGATCAGAAGGGAAGCCATATGCAGTTCAATGTTGTCAGCAGAGAGACACTTCTGGATGCGCAGAAACATCCGGAACAGTACAAGCACCTGGTCGTACGTGTGGCGGGCTACAGCGCATTGTTCACAACACTGTCCAAGTCACTGCAGGATGACATCATCCGCAGAACAGAGCAGGGATTTTAGGATACAGGCAGAAAGGTGTGCGACATGGAAGATTACTTAAAAACAAAAGGACGGATTTTTGATATCCAGAGATATTCGATCCATGATGGTAACGGAATCCGTACGATCGTCTTTTTAAAAGGCTGTGTGCTTCACTGCAGATGGTGCTGTAATCCGGAATCTCAGTCATATGAAATCGAGACTATGATGGTACAGGGAGAGCCGAAGATCATCGGAGAGGATACCACAGTCGGCGAAGTGATGAAGACGGTGGAAAAGGACAGAACATACTACAGAAGAACCGGCGGGGGGCTGACTCTGTCCGGAGGAGAGAGCCTTTGTCAGCCGGAATTTGCAAGAGATATGCTGCGGGCTGCTCATGAGGCCGGGATCACGACAGCGATGGAAAGTATGGGATGTGCAGATTACAGTGTGATCGAGGAGATTCTTCCATATCTGGATCAGTATCTGCTGGATATCAAGCATATGAATTCGAAAAAGCATGAAGAATTTACAGGACGCGGCAATGAACTGATGCTGGAAAATGCAAAAAAAATTGCCGCTTCTGGGATGACAGAGCTCAGTATCCGGATTCCGGTTATTCCGGGATTCAATGATACACCGGAAGAAATCAGGGATATTGCAGTATTTACGAGAGAGCTTGGTCATGTAAAACGACTGCACCTGCTCCCTTATCACAGGTTGGGACAGGACAAATATGACGGTCTGAACAGACCTTATCTTATGGGTGAGGTTAAGCCGCCAGCTAATGAGAAAATGCAGATGCTCCTAAAAGTGGCAGAAGAGTTTTCAGGGGTTGAGTGTCAGATCGGAGGATAAACAGAAAAACAACAAAAACAACACCTTAAAAAGTTGACTGTTGTGGGTTTATGTGGTAATATAAGACAAGAACCAACAAGAATCAAAAGGTTTGTTTTAAGAATCCAAGGAGGAAAAAAGGATGCAAAACGAATACGAAATCAAAAAAGAGATGTGTGAAATTGGGAAAAGAGTTTATAATCGTGGGATGGTTGCTGCAAACGACGGAAACTTCTCCGTAAGAATCAGCGAGAACGAAGTATTATGTACACCAACAGGGGTCAGCAAAGGTTTTATGACACCTGATTATATTTGTAAAGTAGACCTGGACGGAAACGTACTTCAGGCAAACAAAGGATTCAGACCTTCTTCTGAAATTAAAATGCACTTACGTGTATACAAAGAGAGACCGGACGTAAAATCAGTAGTACATGCGCATCCGCTGTATGCTACAACATTTGCAATCGCTGGTATTCCTCTGACACAGCCAATCATGCCGGAAGCAGTTATCGCTCTTGGATGTGTTCCGATCGCAAAATACGGTACACCTTCTACAGTAGAGATTCCGGATGCAGTATCTGAGCACCTGCAGTATTTCGATGCAGTTCTGCTTGAGAACCACGGAGCACTGACATATTCTGATTCCTTACTGAACGCTTACCACAAGATGGAATCTGTAGAGTTCTACGCTCGTCTGTTATGGCAGACAATGCAGATCGGCGGACCACAGGAGCTGAATAAAGAGCAGGTTGAAAAACTTTATGAAATCAGAAGACAGATGGGACTGAGCGGAAAACATCCTGCAAACCTGTGTCCAAATGCAAAAGCAGGAAAACCAAGCTGTCACTCATGCGGTGGCGGATGTGGTGCTGCAAAAACAGCAGAGACACCGGACGCAGATCTGGTAGCATCTATCACAAAGAAAGTTATGGATCAGTTGGGACTGAACTAATTTAAGAAAGAGGACTGCTATGAACGAACAGGATATTTCCAAAGCTGTGGAGGCAGTGCTGGGACAGATGAATGGACAGCATGCGCATCATGCAGCAGGACATGTCTGTAAGTGCAAAAAGCATGTGATGACTCTGAAGCTGGCGAATGCTTTGATCGAAAAGGTCAAAGCATATGCAGAAGAGATGGGAGTCAACGTTGTGATTGCGGTATCTGATCAGGCAGGTCGCCCTGTTGCAGTCCAGTGTATGGATGATGCGTACATAGCAAGCTTTGATATAGCACTTAACAAGACATTTACTTCAGCGAGCCTCAAGATGTCAACGGAAGAACTTAGTCATTTAAGCCAGCCAGGACAGTCGTTATACGGGATCCAGTTTACCAACCAGGGTAAGATCGTGATCTTCGGAGGCGGAGAGCCGCTAAAAGCAGATGGCAAAATAATCGGAGCTTTGGGTGTAAGCGGAGGCAGTGCAGAAGAAGATACTGCGATCGCTGCCTATGGCAAAGAGATTTTTGAGGAGGTATTGGCGTGTCTGTAAATGAAAAGATGGTACAGGACATCGTACAGGAAGTGGTAGCGAAGATGCAGATCTCTTCCGATGTGGCTGGCAAAAAAGGCGTGTTTTCAGATATGAATGAAGCAATCGAAGCATCCAAGAAAACACAGAAGATTGTTGCCAGAATGTCCATGGACCAGAGAGAGGCGATCATTTCCAACATCAGACAGAAAATCAGAGAAAATGCTGAGATCCTTGCCCGCATGGGAGTTGAGGAGACTGGCATGGGAAATGTCGGACATAAAATTTTGAAACACCAGCTGGTTGCAGAAAAGACTCCGGGAACGGAAGATATTACAACAACCGCCTGGTCAGGGGACAGAGGTCTTACTTTGATCGAGATGGGACCGTTCGGTGTGATCGGAGCGATCACTCCATGTACGAACCCAAGTGAAACTGTTCTCTGTAATACGATCGGTATGCTGGCAGGAGGAAATACAGTTGTATTTAATCCGCATCCGGCAGCGATCAAAACATCTATTTATGCAGTGAATCTGATCAATGAGGCTTCTGTTGAAGTTGGGGGACCGGATAACATTGCGGTAACAGTAGAACATCCAACGATGGAAACAAGCGACATTATGATGAAGCACAAAGACATTCATCTGATCGCAGCAACCGGAGGACCGGGGGTTGTGACAGCGGTTCTTTCTTCCGGTAAGAGAGGAATCGGTGCAGGAGCCGGAAATCCGCCGGCGCTGGTAGATGAGACAGCAGACATCAGAAAAGCAGCAGAAGACATCGTAAACGGATGTACATTTGATAACAACCTTCCATGTATCGCAGAGAAAGAGATCGTTGCAGTGGATTCCATCGCAGATGAACTTCTTCATTACATGGTAAATGAACAGGGATGTTACATGATTTCCAAAGAAGAGCAGGATGCTCTGACAGAAGTTGTGTTAAAAGGCGGACGTTTGAACAGAAAATGTGTAGGACGTGATGCAAAGACACTTCTTGGAATGATTGGAATCACAGTTCCGGATAACATCAGATGCATTACATTTGAAGGACCGAAGGAACATCCTCTGATTGCAGAAGAGCTGATGATGCCAATTCTTGGAGTTGTAAGAGCGAAAGATTTTGATGATGCGGTAGAACAGGCAGTATGGCTGGAACACGGCAACAGACATTCCGCTCACATTCACTCTAAGAATGTGGATAACATTACAAAATATGCAAAAGCAATCGATACAGCAATTCTTGTGAAAAACGGACCATCTTATGCAGCCCTTGGATTCGGCGGAGAAGGATATTGTACGTTTACGATCGCAAGCAGAACTGGCGAAGGACTCACAAGCGCAAGCACATTCACAAAGAGAAGACGTTGCGTAATGACAGACAGCCTGTGCATTCGTTAATGGAATGCAGACAGTTTCGTCAGGAAGTATAAATAGGAGGAAACAAACATGGAAATGAATTCAGCAAGTGTTGAAGCAGTTGTAAAACAGGTTCTGGAAAGCATGCTGGAAGGCAAATCAGCAGTAAAAGCACCTGCAGCTGCAAAAGCAAACACAGAAAGCAATGGAATTCCAAAGACAGCACATGTAGCAATGCTGACAGCTCTGGAAAATTATGAAGTAAAAGAATTCCCGATGCCGGAAGTTGGAGACGGAGATATTCTTGTAAAAGTAGAAGGATGCGGTATCTGTGGAACAGATGCTCATGAGTTTAAAAAAGATCCATTTAGCCTGATCCCGGTAGCACTCGGACACGAGGGAACCGGTGAGATTGTAAAAATGGGTAAAAATGTAAAAGTAGACAGTGCAGGAAAACCATTAAAGGTTGGAGACAAAGTTGTTACTTGTATGATCTTCAAAGACAATCCGGACATTACAATGTTCGATCTGAATAAACAGAATGTAGGTGGAGCGGATGTATATGGACTGCTTCCGGATGATGATATTCATCTGAATGGATGGTTCTCAGATTACATCTTGATTCGCGAAGGATCTACAGTATTTAATGTAAGTGATCTGGATCTGAAATCCAGAATCCTGATCGAGCCTTGTGCAGTATTGATCCATGCGGTAGAGAGAGCAAAGACAACAGGAATCTTAAGATTCAACAGCAGAGTTGTTGTTCAGGGATGTGGACCAATCGGTCTGATCTGTATCGCAATTCTTCGTACAATGGGTATTGAGAACATCGTAGCAGTTGACGGAGAACAGAAGAGACTTGATTTTGCGAAGAAGATGGGTGCAGAAAAATCTGTAAACTTCAAAGATTTCCAGGGAGTAGAAGCACTGGCAAAAGGAGTAGAAGATGCATTTGGAGGATATCCGGCAGACTTCGCATTCCAGTGTACAGGATCACCGATCGCACACCATTGTAGAAATAATTTCCAGGGGTGAAGATATTGTGTTCCATTGCCAGCAGTGTCTCCGGTTCCATGTAAGAAGTGGCAAGTTCGCTGGTCGTTTTTCCTTTCCAGTAAGCATTCGCTTCTTTTAACTCCTGCTTTGTCTTTTCTGAAATATAGAACGGATCCGCACTTCTTGTCTCCACAGTATCAAACTCTGCTTCCAGCCATTCATAAGAAAATTCCGGATAGGTCTGACATCCTCTCGGTGCGATTGTTGTGCTTCCCACAATCAGTTCCAGGTCACGGATGACGATCGGAATATTCTCAAGAATGTGTGCAAATGCTTTTGCTCTGCGGATCACCATCGGCTCATTCTCTGTTTGTCTGTAAGATTCCGTGATCAAAATTGCTCTTGCAGACTCAATCTCAGGCATCTTTGCATACAGATTTTCTACCAGCTTCGGAATTCTGTCTGACTTTGGAATCTCAGTGCTGTCATAATTATACAATCCCATCTGCCTTGTTGCTCCTTTCTCATATTCGTATTAACTTTCTAAAGAAACCCTCTCTCTATCCAGTTAACGTTATTATACTTTACACAACAGCAGAAGTCAACAAAACTACAATATCATTTCCCGTCTTTACCCTTTAAATCAAAATAAATCAGAATTTATTTTATGTGGTTTTTGTTGTTTTTATTAAAAAACCACACCTCAGCGCATTGACAAAACTGCAGAAATCCATCATACTGGAAACAGAAATCTGGAAAGGTGGGACTTTTCATGTCACATTTTGAATTTGATATCCATACTCATACCATCGCCAGCGGACATGGTTCAGCTGCCACGATCACTGATATGGTCAAAACTGCACGTACACAGCATTTAAATATGCTCGGAATTTCGGACCATGGTCCTGCCACACTTGGCGGCGGAAAATCTGCATATTTCCGAAATCTTACTTATGCACCTAAAAACCGGATGGGAATCCGCATGCTGTACGGTGCCGAGGTCAGTATTTTAGACAATCACGGAAAACTGGATCTGGAGGATGAGATTTTAAAGCACCTGGATTATGTGATCGCCAGCCTGCACCGCCCTGCTAAGCGCCCCGGATCAAAGGAAGAAAATACACGTTCTTATATAGAAGCAATGAAAAACCCATATGTACGAATCATCGGACATTGTGATGATGTAAAATTCCCGGTAGACTACCTTGCACTGGTAGAAGCTGCAATGGAATATCATGTCATTCTGGAGCTCAATGACAGCTCACTGCGCCCGGACGGCTACCGGGGCGATACCCGTTTTAACGATATGATGCTGCTCAACCTGTGCAAACATTTCCACTATCCGATCCTGTTGTCCAGTGACAGTCACGGAACCGGACATATCGGAAATTTTGATCATGCAATGGAACTGATCCGCATCGCTGAATTTCCAGAGGAACTGATCTTAAACCGCTCGTCCGGCGAATTTTTGAGCTGGCTTGAGAAATGGCGGATGTAAAAAAATACAGGGAGTGTCGTTCAAGCAACACTCCCCTGTATTTTTATGCTCTTTTTACGAGCACTTCTGTCTCATATTTTTCGATTTCTTCAAACCAGCCTTCTGCCGGGACATTGCATCTTCTGCAGTACTCCTCCCAGATATCTCCGATTGGAAGTGTCTTGCACTCTTCCATTACCACCATTTTCTTTGACATCTGATTGGTATCCTGAAGTTCTTTTAAGAGTGCACTTGGTGTACAAAGTGCATTCAGCAGCGCTTTCTGGAAACTTCTGAATCCTGTTACCCATGCAGAGATACGGTTAATGGATGCATCGAAATAATCCAAGGCAATATAAGTGCGGTCAAGACCGCCTTCGCAGCGAACGATTTCCTGTGCAATTTCCTTTGTCTCGTCATCAAACAGAACTACATGGTCAGAATCCCAACGAATCGGACGTGTCACATGCAGTGCGATTTCCGGGAAGAAGGTCAAAAGCGCCGGGATCTTATCGGAAACAACTTCTGTCGGATGATAATGTCCGTTATCCATCAGCGGCAGGCATTTCTCTTTGTTCATTGCCGCATAGCTCAGCGCAAATTCTGCAGAACCAACTGTGTATGCCTCAACTCCGATTCCGAATACCTTAGATTCTACACAAGGTTTTACCATCTTCGGATCATATGGCTCGGAAAGGATCTCATCGATGGATTCTTTGTAACGAACTCTTGGTCCCATGCGGTCTGCCGGAACATCTTTGAATCCGTCTCCTGTCCAGATGTTCATCACACATGGGATTCCTGTCTGCTCTGCAAAATATTTTGAAATACGGATACACGCTTTTCCATGCTCGATCCAGAATTTCCTTGTCTCTTCGTCCGGGCTTGAAAGTGTCAGTCCGTCTTTTACTTTCTCATGAGAGAAGAATGTCGGATTGAAATCCAGTCCCATTCCTCTTTTTTTTGCAAAGTCCACCCATTTCTGGAAATGTTTTGGCTCCAGCTTGTCGCGGTCTGCGAACTCCCCATCTTCAAAAATTGCATAGCACGCATGCACATTGATCTTCTTTGCTCCCGGCATCAGGCTCATTGCCTTGTCCATATCTGCCATCAACTCTTCCGGTGTTCTTGCTTTTCCAGGATAGTTTCCTGTTGTCTGGATCCCCCCTGTCAGAGGGCCATCGTGATCAAATCCTGTCACATCGTCTCCCTGCCAGCAGTGCAGAGAAACAGGTACCTGCATACATTTTTCAATTGCCGCGTCTGTGTCTACTCCTAATTTTGCATAGATTTCTTTTGCTGATTCATATCTTGTCATCGCTTTATACCTCCTGATTTTCATTTCCGTTTTCATCATAGTGACGGATGTCAAATGACTTGCCGATGCAGGTTCTTGCCTCAGGCAATGATGTAAACACTCCATCATGAAGCATCTGAACCGTGATATTTCCAATTGCAGTCGCCTCTGTCGGTCCTGCCGACACTTTTTTCTTTGTATATTTTGCAGTCAGTTCGTTGAGATAACCTGCGTTCGCACCACCACCGACTACATAAATCGTGTCGTATGTATTTCCCGTGATTTCCTCAATCTCCCGAATCGTCTCTCCATAACATTTTGCAAGACTGTTGTAGATCACTGCCGCAATCTCCCCGATTGTCTCCGGAATCTGCTGATTACTCTCTCTGCAAAACGTCTGTACTGCTTCTATCATGCTCTTTGGAGCAAGGAAACAATCATCATTACAGTCCACTAAAGAAGTAATCTCCTCTTTGGATGCCTGTTCACATATCTGAGCAAAGGAAAGTTCTTCTTTCCATTCTTTCTTGACAGACTGGATCATCCACAGCCCCATGATGTTCTTCAGAAAACGGAAGCGATAATCATATCCTCCCTCATTTGTGAAGTTTGCCCGCATACTTTCCATGGAACAATCCGCATCTTTTCTCTCAATTCCCATCAAAGACCAGGTACCGGAACTGATGTAGATCGCATTGTCATCATTCGTCGGAACTGCAAGCACTGCGGATCCGGTATCATGCGTTGCCGGAAGTACAACCGTACAGTCAAATCCAACTTCCTCCTGAATTTCTTTTGTAAAGTTTCCTACAACCGTTCCCGGCATGGAAATCGCTTTGAAAATCTTCCTGTTAAACCCAAGCAGATCGATCAGTTCGTAATCCCAGTCTTTTGTCTGAGGACTTACAAGCTGGGTCGTTGTCGCATTGGTGTATTCCATCTTCTTGACTCCGGTCAACAAAAACTGGAAGTAATCCGGGATCATCAGCATGGATTCTGCCTGTTCCAGCTGCTCCGGATAATTTTCCTTTACCGCCATCAGCTGATAGATCGTGTTGAAAATCTGTTTCTGGATTCCGGTTCTTGCATACAGAGCTCCCAGCGGAATCTTTTCATACACCTTTTCATCCATTCCATTTGTACGGCTGTCTCTGTAACCTGCTGTATCCCCCAGAATCTTGTCATTTTCATCCAGCAGTACATAGTCTACCGCCCAGGTATCGATCGCCATGGATACCGGAATTTTCCCCAGCTCTTTACATACTTTCAATCCGTTTTTGATTTCTGTAAACAGACGCTCTACATCCCAGCAGAGAGTCCCGTTTTTTTCTGTCATTCCATTCGGGAAACGGTATACCTCTTCCAGCTGCATTTTCCCGTCTTTCATACTTGCCAGCATATGACGGCCACTGGATGCGCCAATGTCAACAGCCAAATAATATTTATCCATTTTCTGCCTCCCTTTCGCACTGGTAGAAGCTGCAATGGAATATCATGTCATTCTGG
>OBJO01000601.1_pt1 | contig 15264 bp, 19 predicted proteins | sample 1481741 | NCBI WGS metagenome assembly OBJO01 (sample SAMN06140803, study PRJEB22556) | human gut metagenome | host: Homo sapiens | place: China: Beijing | collected 2014 | reverse complement strand
TTTTAATTGCATGTTTTATATACATGCACGAATGCGGAAAAGGAGGTCGACAGGTGAAAAGACGAATAAGACGGATAAGACGGGCATTGAAAAGAGCAGGTTTATATAATGCATTTCACATCACATTGATTGCGGTATTACTGACAGGATTTTGCGTGATATTGTTCAATGTCAAAGAACCGGAGCAGCAGGAGGAAAAACCGGAGACGACGCAAGCGGAAGTGATACAGAATCCGGAAACAATGACACAGACGGCAGAGAGCATCGAGGACAAATACAAGGTGTTTGATACCATGTCCGAGGACTGGGGGAGTGATGACCTTGAGGGATTCGTGTTCTACGACCTGCCGGAGAAGTATGCAGACAAAGGCTATTTTCCGGAGAAAATGCAGATATACACAAGATGTCTATGCAAGCAAAACGATGTTCCGTATGCCCTTGTATTGGCAATCATAGAGTATGAATCCGGATATGAGTTCGACAAGACCGGAGACAACGGGAACTCAAAGGGATATATGCAGATATATGAGAAATGGCACACCGACCGGATGCAGAAATTGAACTGCACCGACCTCATGAACCCATATCAGAATGTGAAAGTCGGGATTGATTTCCTCTCGTATCTCCTCAAGAAATACGGAACGGTGCAGGATGCACTTGCAGCGTACAACTACGGTGAAAGAGGTGCAAGGGAACATTTGTGGAACAACGGCGTGTATGTCTATTCATACAACACGGCAATCATGCAGAGAATGAAAGAGATTGAGGAGGTGGTCGGGAAATGAGGTTTGACTGGAAACCGGAATCGAAAGAGAGGTATTTCCGAAAAGCAGAGGCAGCAGTCAAGGCAGCGGGATTCGATGACATCCTGCGGGTAGATAGAGACCAGTTTTCCGTCGTCAAGGGAACGGTCAAGGTACATTTCAAACCGATTTCGAGAGACGGGAAAACACGCCGATGGTGGGAGGCAAAGAGAACGATTGAGAACATGCATGAAGTGCCTCCGGCAAAAGACCAGTTCGGCAGGAAACACAAGAGCATTTTCATACATGCTTTTATGATTTTAGAAATGGAGGAGCAGGACAAATGAAAACATACAGACAGAAACATCCGTACATTGCACAAATCGGGTACATACTGCGGTACAAGCTGCAACGGTTCACATGGATGTTCAAGGTCAAGGATTGCAGACACATTTGTTTGTTCTGCGAATATTATGACACATGCAGACAGGAGGGCAAAGGCAAATGAACATGAAATATGCAATGAGAAGTGAGGACACAGAGCAAATCAATGTCGTGTCGTGGGCGAATTGGAACATGAACCGTTATCCGGAATTGAGATGGTTGTTCCATGTACCGAACGGAGGCAGCAGGAACAGAGCAGAGGCAGTCAAATTCAAGCAGATGGGTGTCAAGGCGGGTGTTTCTGATTTGTGCCTCCCATATCCGAAAGGGATTTACTGCGGATTGTTTATCGAAATGAAATACGGCAACAACAGGCAGCAGGACACACAAAAAGAGTTCCTTGCAGACATGGCAGCAGCAGGACATTTCGTCGCAACCTGCTATTCAGCAGAGGAGGCAATCAAAGTCATTGAGGAATATTTGAATCTTGCGTTGTGTTATTGTCCGGAGGAGGATTTCAACAACAAAATGAGCATCCCGAACAACAGCATCCTCAAGGATGGGAAAGTCAAGGGAGGCAGGTCATGACGCTTGCGGATTTACTCAACACATTAGAGAGTGCGGACATGCTGCGAATCATCAAGGGAGGCGAGGAGATGTTCGTCGGCTATCTTGCATTATTTGCACCGGAGGTCGGTCACACGAACTGCACACTCTATGAGTAACACAAAAACGACACGGTCGTGAAATTCAGAGCAGTTCCGGAGATTACTCACAGGAAATGGAAAGAATTGAACCTCATGTCACCACTACGACCGGACGAAACGCCGGATTTCAAGTTTCAAGAATTGCAAATGAAACTGTATTACACAATTTATTTATAACAGGACAATAACAGGAAAACAGGAGGAAAAGACATGAAAATTATTGCAGTAATGTCACCAAAAGGAGGAATCGGGAAAACAACGACATCCGATTCAATCGCCTATATGTTGGGCGAGGAGCAGGGGAAAAGAGTGCTTGTGTTAGATGGAGACCCGCAGGGAGACACATCAAAGACGTTCGGGGTATATGAACCGGACGGAATCGGCATGAGTGAACTGCTTGAGAAACATGAATGTGTCGGAGGTACATATAAAACGGGCGATTTGATTCGACCGACCGACTATTCACACATTGACATCATTCCGGCGAATGGCTATCTCATGAAAACTGACATGAATCTGCTGCTCAAGTCAGAGGACAATCAAGTCACAAGGATGCGTGAGGCGTTGGAGGAAGTATCTGACGCATACGATTATTGCATTTGTGATTGCGGGCGATTGCTTGACATGGTTGTCATTAACATTCTGATTGCAGCAGAACTCGTCATCGCTCCGGTAAAGGTCGGAGGATATGAAATCGAGGCATTGCAGAACCTTGAGGAGCAGATTGAGGACTTGAGAGACATCAATCCGGACTTGAGAATCAAGGCACTCATGACAATGCGACAGAAAAACAAGACCTCTCTTGAGGTGGAGGAATGGTTGAAAACAGAATCCGGATTTGACATGTTCGTCACACCGATTCGTCGTTCTATCATTGCAGAGAAATCAACAACGGCGATGATTCCGCTCCCGAAATTTTCAAAGAGAGGAATCGTGTCTCAAGATTATAGATGCGTGGTGCATGAATTACTCAAGGAAATGGAGGAATAAACATGGGAGACATTATCAAAACAGCACAGTGCAGGTTTTGCGGTCAGATGGTACAGATTGAGACCGACAAGGAACTGACGCAGCCACAGGCAGAGGAACAGGCAACAATGACATGTAACTGCACGGAGGCGGTCGAGTATCAGAAAGAGAGGCAGAGGAAAGAAAAAGCAATGATGAATGTATCTGCCCTGTTTGGAGAGAACGCAGCACCGGACAAGAGATGCGGTGAGGGCATCGTAAACATCTTAAAGGCAGCAGTCGAGGAGATTTACACCGGAGGACTTGCAAAAGTCACATTGAACCTCCGAGGGGGGGGTCAAAGCATCAATTTCACAGAATGCAAAGGGTGAAATCAACGTCGAACGTACAGAGACAAAGAAACAGAAACTCACAGAGTAATAACAGGAGGTTGAACAGATGGCAGCAGGATTCAGCGTAAAAGACGCACTCAACAAGAACAGCAAAGCGGGGATTGATGAATCTCCGAGAGCGAGATTCCGGACAAAGGACATTTCAATTTTCAAGATGTACCGGAACGATATGAATTTTTACAGTGTAGAGCAGATTGAGGAACTGGCAGGAGACATCCTCATGTATGGGTTGAAACAGAACCTTGAACTTGTATATGCACCATGCGACAAGGGCGAATATAGAATCGTAGCAGGTGAAAGACGGTGGGAGGCTCTCAAGTACCTTGTGTCAAAGGGATATAAAGAATTTGAACTTGCAACCAGTAAATTGACAACGCCACAGGATAACGACGAGGAGCAGGTTGAAATCATTATTGCGAACGCATACCGTACAAAGACAACCTCCGACATGATTGAGGAGGAAACACGCCTCAAGGCATCTCTTGAGCGTATGAAAGCAGCGGGAAAGAAAATCAAGGGATATGACCTGCAATCCGGACGATTGAGAGAGGTGATTTCCTCAATGCTGCACATGAGCAAAACAAAGGTTGCTCAAATAGAGGCAGTCAACAACAATCTGATTCCGGAATGGAAAGAGGAACTCAAGGGCGAACGCCTCACATTTTCCGCAGCCTATGAATTGAGCGGGATGACAGAGGACGAGCAGCGGGAGGCACTGGGGAAATTCACAGAAACCGGAGAACTCACGCACAAAGATGTGAAAGACATGAAAGCAGAAAGGGCAGCAGGGCAGCAGGTGTCAGAATCCGACACAGAGGCAGAAATTGGCATGAACCCGCCGGAGGTGAGAGCGGGCGACGATTACGAAACACCACATCCGGAGGGAATCACATCAATCTGTTATTCCTGCACCGAATATGAGACATGCAACGTCAAAACCGGAACATGCACCTCATGCGACCAGTACAAGAACCGTATAGAGGCATACAAGACCGACGAGCAGAGATATTCAGAGGAACAGGATGCAATCGACCGTGAGACAAAGAAAAAACTCCGTGAGATGGAGCAGGAGGAGAAGATGCAGAACCTCCCATCAGACACACAGGAGACCGGACAGAAAGTGCATCAGATACGCCTTGCAAAGTCTTATTTCGATGATGTGGCAAACGGAATCAAGACATTTGAACTCCGAAAGAATGACAGAGGATATAAAAAAGGCGACATTCTCGAAATGATGGAGTTTGCAGACGGAAAGAACACCGGACGCATGGTCAGAGTGCTTGTGACATATATCCTTGAGGACTACACAGGAATTGAGGACGGATATTGCATCATGGCAACAAAACTCATGAAAGACGGTGAGGAACATGAGTTATAAACAGAGACACCCGTATTTGATGCAGATTGTATATATCATCAAATACAGATTGAAGAATTGGAGGAAATAAGTGAAAACAGTATATGTCAGAGTAAAGACAAGAGACGAGGCAAGAAAGAGAGCAGAGTGGCTCTATATGATATTAAGGGATTGCACTCCGGTTATTGCAGATTTACACACATCAAAAGCACAGGTTGTGACTGAATCAATGGTTATCAAGTATGTTCCGGAAAACTACACAATGGACGGAATACGATGCGACATTGCAATCGGGTTCGGGCAATCAGGAAAAATCATCGCAACAGAGAACACCTGTGATAATTTGATGGACGAAAGAGAACTTGCAAAGTATATCGTTGACAATGAAACGATTTCAGAAAATGAAAATATTGAATGCAGGAGGTAAAAATCAATGAATGACATCAAAAGAGGCGAAATGTTCTATATCAGCAGAGGGGGGGCATCCTACAACGGGAGCGAACAACACGCAGACCGTCCGGCGGTAGTGGTTAGCAACAACAAGAACAATGAGAACAGCAATGTTGTTGAAGTTGTATATATGACCACACAGCCAAAAACAGACCTCCCGACACATGTGACAATAAGGTCAACAGGCAGAATCAGCACGGTATTGTGTGAGCAGGTTTATTCGGTATCAACGGAACGCATCGGAACATATATCGGAGAGGCGACAGACAAGGAAATGGAGAATATCGACATTGCTCTCATGATTTCCTTGCAGTTGGATAATGGCATCAAGACAGCAAAAGAGTATTACAAGACCATCAAGGAACAGCAGGAGGAAATCGACAGTCTCAAGAGAGAAATTGAGATGTTGCAGCAGGAGCATGAGGACACAATCGCAGAGATTGAGCAGGATGCAGCAGTCTATGTTGAGGAAAACAAGAAAATTGCGAATGTGGCATCGGCAGAGGACACAATCAGATTGCAGACCGAAAGAGATACATACAAAACCATGTATGAACAGTTACTCAATAGATTAGTGAATGGAGGAGCAGCATGAACAAAAGCGAATTAAAAGCAATATTTATCAATGCAAAGGCGACAGATGCAAAATACATCGGAGTGAGCATCCAAACAGAGGGCAGCAGTCAACCGGAAATCATCATCAATCCGAATCCGAATTTTGATGCGAAATTTGACTACTACATGGAGGCATACGACGACGATTTGATTCTGATTGCAGCAAAGGGGAAAAAGGACATCAGAATCACGGCAGCAGGGCAAGGAAACAGTTTCGAGGACATCGAGTGCCAGTTGATTGGAGAGCGGGGCAAAGGTTGGAGAGAACTCATTGCAGCAGCAATCGACAAAGCCTATGAGAATATGATTGCAACCACACCTCCAACGACAGAGGAGGAACAGACCCATTGTGAAATGATAAAAGAGGCAGTCAAGGGAATGTTCATCAATGAGAGCAGGACGGCAGCAGAGGCAGAGTTCATCAAGACGCACATTGTCGACTATGAGAAAATATTCGATGTGTGCATGAATGGTGATGACCTTGAGTTCAAAAAAGGACTTGTCAGATTGCAGAAAATGCAAAATGAATATGTTATGCAGCGGGAAAATGACTGATAGAGAAAAAGAGGCGTTCATCGGCGGGATAGAATTTGCGAGAGACTGGAATCTCGACATCCCGCCGGATGATTTGCGTTTATACGAGAGATTGATTCAAGAAAGGACAAAAAAAGAGAATGAACAAAGTCATATTGATGGGTAGGCTCACAAGAGACCCGAATGTAAGATATACACAGCAGAACGGTTCACAGGAATCCATGTGTGTGGCACGTTATACACTGGCAGTCGACCGGAGAGGTGCAAGAGACGGGCAACAGTCGGCAGATTTTATCTCATGCGTGGCATTTGGGAAAAACGGCGAGTTTGCGGAAAAATATCTGAAACAGGGAACAAAAATTGTTGTTACTGGCAGGATTCAGACGGGTTCATACACCAACAGAGACGGTCAAAAGGTATATACAACCGATGTTGTGATTGAGGAACAGGAATTTGCAGAAAGCAAGAGGGCAGCAGGAGAACAGGCAGAAAATGCCGGATATTCAGACGCAGGAGACGGATTCATGAACATTCCGGACGGTATCGACGGCGAATTGCCTTTTATGTAAGCGAAAAGGAGGGTTGTGATAATATGGGAATCTTAAAAGGCATAATTGACCGATTTCGGGCGATGGGAAAAACGGAAAAAGAGATTTCGGGCATTATTGAGACGGCAGCAGACAAAGCGACCGTAAATCCGGATGTCACGAAACCGGAAAAACCGAAAGAACCGGAAATGAAGATTGAAACAACAGCAGAGGCGTTCGTTGAGGCAGTTTTGCAAATGGGAACGACTTTGCAACAGGCAAAAACGGCAATTTTGAAAATGAGCAGTTCAAGAGATGCGGAAAACCGCAAAAACACGAATAACTGGCGTAAAATGCACGGTCTGCCTATGAGAAGAAAGCAGAAAGCGAGGAAAAAGCATGAAAGAGGAAAAGGAGCAGACGGTCATTGAAAAAACCTTGCTATATCTTGAAAATTATCGTGAAATGGAACGATATATCAATGAGGCGGTATCAGAGACCTCTCAAGTGCCGGATATAGGCAAATACAACATATCAGCAGAAAAGGCATTCCTGCAATCGGTCAGAGAGTGCCGTGTAGAGACGGTCATTCTGTTTGAACACTTGAAAAAGGCTCTTGCATCGCTCAAGGAAGATGCAGAGGCAGCAGGTGAGGGGTACAAATACGACGCTCTTGAGGCGGTCTATATAAAGGGCATGTCATACGAGGATATAGTGAGGGAGACAGGATGCGGACGCAACTCACCGAAAAAGTGGTGCAGGGTGATGATTCAGCGGTTGTCAATCAAGTTATTCGGTGCAAAAGCGATTGAAAATGATAAAAACGGAGTGAAAACAGGGTGAAATGAGGGTGAAAACAGGGGTAAAAAGTGGGTGAACAAAAGACAAAATAAACGTGATAATATGTTAGCGTGAACAGTTGAGACGAGCGATTGCAGATGTGCAGTCGCTTTTTTCTTGCCTGTTTGCCCTCCTGTTATATAGCGGGCGGGATATACACAGTCATGTGCATAACTGCCCGCCTCTTGTGGATAACACAGCAGGAGAACACAGCGAGAGAGGCGTGATCGGTGCACATCAGATTGGAATTTATCAATTGATCTTTCCTGTTTATCTCCTCGGGTTTGCTGTCTGTTTTCAGGGATTTCAGATCGCACTTTCTAAGATCACTGCTGAGAAAAAAGCTACGGGAAATACTGATGCTGCTCGTTACGTACTTCGTATTACGATCATTCTTACACTGTGCCTTTGTATCATTTTCTCCTTCTTTGTATTTTGGTATGCAGAACTGATCTGTTCTGTTTTTCTCCATGAACAAAACTGTGTACCATGTCTCAGACTTGCTGTTCTTGTTCTTCCATTTGTCGGGATCAAAAACTGTATTCATGGGTACTGTCTTGGAATTGAAAATTCAGGTGTTCCTGCATTTTCTTTGTGTCTGGAACAGATTTCAAGGGTGTCCTCTATCTTTTTACTTTCTGTATTCTTGATGGAAAAAATGCCTGTTCCTGCTTTTCTGGCTGTCTGTGGAATGACTGTTGGGGAGATCGTTTCATTTTTCTTTACTCTGATCTTCTATTTCTTACACAAAAAGTCTGCTGACAGCTTGTCAAAGTCTACTCTTTCTGCATCAAAACTTTCTGTATTTCATGAACTGTTATCCCTTGGGATCCCACTGACTTTGAATAGTTTTTCTGTCACCTTATTACAGAGTGTGCAAAGTATTCTGATCCCAATGATGTTATATCGTTTTTATGGAAATCGTTACCGCAGCGTCGAGATCTATGGCATCTTAAGCGGCATGGCACTGCCTTTTATTATGTTTCCTTCTACGATCACCAATGCATTATCTTTGATGCTTCTGCCTAAGATTTCTGCTGCCAAAACTCACAACGATCCCTCTTATCTTCGACGTTGTGCGATCTTACCTCTTATCTTTTGTACATTTCTTGGAATTGGAGCTTTTGGCGGATTCTTTGTTTTTGGACCCTGGATTGGAAATTTCTTTTTTCATGATCCTCTTTGCGGAAAGTATTTAAGATCATTGTCTTTTTTATGTCCGTTTTTGTATTGTTCTTCCATCTTATCTACCATATTAAATGGGCTTGGAAAAACAAAAGATACACTACTTCATAATAGTGTATCTCTTGTGATCCAGATTTGTTTTATTTTATTTGCGATTCCTTTGTATGGAGTGAACGGATATTTGTGGGGACTGTTTCTTAGTTGTTTGTTTCTTTGCTTCGTAAATTATCGAAAAGTAATGCTGCATGTATAAGTCAGAAAATAGCTGTTACCGAATTCCCAAAAATGCCTCATACAGATCCACTTGACCATACCCCCATTCTCTGTTTGGATAGATTCTTTCCGGATCTCTCCTTGCTCCCCGGATCAGATAATTTTTAATTCTTGTCGTATTGATCTGCATATCATTTTTCTGCACGATCCCCCATTCTAACATCAATGCTGCTATACCCGCGGTAATTGCTCCTGAAACGCTTGTTCCTGATTTTCTGCCATAGCGTTTCCTTGGTAACGGTCCTAGAATTTCTACTCCTGGTGCTGTAAAATCTGGTTTAACCGCATTTCTTGGAAATCCCCTGCTGCTGTCGATCGCGAGGCTTCCTGTGTTGGAATTATAACTTCCATAAGATATCAGCAATCCTGTATTTGATGGTGCTACCAGTGTATTATATGGTGTGGATTCCAAGAAAAATGTATCTTCGCTGATAAAGTTTGTGATTGGAAGCCATAGATCAAATTCACGATTTCCTACGCCATCGTCACTGACGTAGATGTTCCAGATTCCTGGTGCCGGATTTTGAAATCTCATAACGATAACTGGAGCTCCTGCAGATGTATCTACCGTAAAGTATTCTACGATCAGCCTTGTTTTTTCTAATAAAAATGTTACATATCTTTGCCCGCTTAACCCACCTTGTATCCTACCTGTTTTCTGTCCTGACGGTGACTCAATATCTACATAATAGCGGTTCGGAGCTAATCCCCATAGTTCCATTGTAAATCCATACTCCGACTCTCCAACTTTGACTTCCACTTTTGCATCATTTTGTGAAACCTGACCACTGTAATGATGTCTTGCCTGCCCCTCATTTCCAGCGCTTGTGACAACTGCGACTCCCCGAAGCATCGCTCTGCCTGACAGATACTGGTCTAATGGTCCTGTTCCAAGATGAGACGCAAGGTTGGTGCCAATGCCTAAGAATATGACGATCGGTCTTTGCAACTGTTCTGCAATATGATCGATATAGTGAACTGCCAGCATGATGTCTGTTTCTGCATATGCTTCATATTTTGGATCAATACAGTAATATTCTTTCAAATAGTCTTTTGCTTTTCTTAATTTCACTACGATCAATCCTGCATTCGGAGCAATTCCTGAAAATCCTGTTTCGTTATCCTCATTTCCAGCAATTAAACCTGCTAAAAAAGTACCATGTCCAGATTCATCCTTCGATGGTACTTTCTGCTGTGGCACGTCGCTTTTCAGTGCCTCTTCTATTTGTTCTTTTGTATATTCTGTCCCATATCCCAGAAATGTATCTTCTGGGTCACCTTCTATTGTCTGATCCCAGAGAGAATATATCTTACTGCTGCCATCTTCATAGCGAAATGCTGGATGTTCATAGTCGATCCCTGTATCGATCATTCCAACTAAAACACCATTTCCATAAAGATCCAAGATACTCCTTCTGACTTGCGCTACTCCGACATCTTCTAACATCTGTGTGTCCATCAGACCGAAACAACGTGGAATCGTATTATATGGATAATTTTGTCCATATATGGATGTCCGTCCGTTCTTTTTGACATATGCGATCGCGAATCTCTGATCGATCACTGTAATACATTCTGTGTTGAATTCTTCTTTTACATAGTCAAGTACTCCGCTGTATTCCCCGATAAATTCAAAATAATCATTACTCTGAGCTGCATTTTCACATGGCATAGAAATACCTCAGGTTTTTTATAGTTTATGCACCCAATTTCCATCTGTTAATCTATGTGTATGATACAATTTATGAAAATTAATTTAAATACGCTCCGTAATAAGTCCCTTCTGATAAGCCCATAATAACTGTTCAAGATCTGCCACTTTCTCCTGTAGTGCCTTGCCATTATCAGTATCCATAACACATTTACGTTTCGTTACCTTATTGATAACGATCGTATCTGAATGGATGTCTGTTTCCTCTCTGATCGCTATAGTTCTTGATACAAATGGTTCGTGTGCTACGAGTTTTAATCCGTAAGAATTAGACACTAAGGTATAACCTGCGATCCCTGTTGTCTTCTGATATGCTTTCGAGAATCCACCATCAATGACAAATAGCTTTCCTCCACATTTGATCGGGCTTTCGCCTTTCTTTACTGCTACTGGCATATGCCCGTTTACAATCTTGCCTGTCGATGTATCTAATCCAAATTCTTCTAAGATCTGGTTGATCACTGCTTCATTTTCATACCACTGATAGTAATAATCTTTCTTTTCTTTCTTAAGATCTGCATCATCCAAGAAATAGCGCTCAAACGTTGCCATCTTTGCTTTTCCGTAGACTGGTGAGTTTTCATTTGACCAGATGAACCACATGATGTCCTGTCCGTATTTTCTGGCTTTCATGTCTTTTTCCTCATAATAGCCCTGTCTTGCCAGATGTTCTAAGACGTCATAAAGTTCTTTCCCTGCGTACTTTCTTCCTTCAATCTCTACTTCACGAAATGTTCCATCTTCGTTTAGTGGTACACAGCCATGATATAGAAGCATTCCATTGAATACCTTGTATAAGTGTCCTTTTGCAAATAAGAATCTTATATGTTCCTGAAGATAAGCACAGTATTTAAATACAGTTACCAGATGTTCCATCACATATTCTTCTTCTTTGGTCAATTTATATGGATCATTTGGATCGATCGTTGGAAAATTCTTATCTTTTAATTCATATTCTTTTCCATCTAATGTGATCGTTCCTTTTTCATAGTCGATCTTATCTAATAGTAATCTTTGATCCATCAAAAAGTCTGGACGGCGTTTGATCAATTGACCTTCTACTTTAAACTGCATGATCGCAATGGCTTTGTGCATCTTCTTATTCAATTCTTCTTCTCGGATATTACTCTCGTCCACTTCTCCAGATGCATGGAATAATTCACATTCATCATCTTTGTAACACTCCAATGTAAATCTTGCCAACGGGATCAGATTGATCCCATAACCATTTTCCAAAACATCCAGATTATTGTACCTTGCACAGATTCTTACAACATTACAAATACATGCACGGTGCCCAGATGCAGCTCCCATCCATAAGATATCGTGATTTCCCCACTGAATATCAACATTCGTTGTCTTCATGATGCAGTCCATGATCCTGTGTGGACCAGATCCTCTATCGTAAATATCTCCGATCACATGCAGATGATCGATCGCCAGATCCTGGATCAGATGGGCCATCGCTGCAATAAATTGTCTGACCCTTCCTGTCGTGATGATCGTTTCAAGAATCTGCTCTACATAGCGTTTCTTATCAGCTCTCCGGTGTTCTACCATCAATTCTTCCATCACATAAGCAAATTCTGGTGACATTGCTTTCCTTACTTTTGATCTTGTATATTTATTCCCGACTGATCTTGCAACATGAACCAGACGTACCATCGTATCATGCTGCCATTCAAGAAGGGAATTCTTTGGTAATTCTTCCTCCATTAAATCCATCTTCTGCTCCGGATAATAAATAACCGATGCCAGATTTTTCTTTTGCTTTGTTGTCAGTGTATTTCCAAATTCATCTTCAATCCTGCTTCGGATCGCTCCTGATCCATTCCTTATGATATGACTGAATTTCTCATATTCGCCGTGGACATCAGAAACATAATGCTCTGTTCCTTTAGGAAGATGCAAGATTGCCTGAAGATTGATGATCTCTGTTGAAGCAGCTGCGACATTTGGATAACGCACTGCCAATTCCTTTAGATACTTCATCTGGTCCATGAGATGGCTCCCCTTTCGTTTACGCTTTTTTTATTGTTCTGTAATATTATAGCATTATTTTTCATACTTTCCCAATAACTTTCTTTCATTTTCCTTAATTATTATACTTTTATGAAAACACGACTGTTCCTTATGTTATACTGTAAATAGCTTATGTAAAATCTATGTAAATTTCCATATTTACTGTTCTTGATTTTCATAGGCTGCTTACAATAAGGAGGAGATTATGTTAAAAAAGAACAAAAGCATTGCACTGGTGATGATCTTAGTTTTATTGATCATCACATCTTCTTGTGCACCAAAAAACACACAGGCAGAACTTAATAAACCTGCCAAAACAAGTACCTCTTGGGAGAGGAAACTTTGCAGATCAAAACTTGATATCATCAGTTCTTACGGTGATGACCAGGCATTTCACCCAAAAGTCTTAAACTTTGAAAAACCATGGAACGGCTATCGCTATTGGATGGCATACACTCCATACCCAGGTGCAGATCAGCGAAAAGAAAATCCCCACGTCTGTGTCTCCAATGACAGGATTCATTGGAAGCCATTTGAAGGAGAGGGAAAAGCTGTTGCACTTGATCCATTAACCCCATTTGAAGACCCTGACAAACAGTATAATTCAGACACCCATCTTGTATATAGAAAAGATATCGATACCTTAGAATGTTACTGGCGCCAAGTCGATAATCGTACCAGGATCGATAAGATCATGAAACGTACAACAACCGATGGTATCCACTGGAGTAAAGCTCAGAATGTATTGGTTTCCGATGCACGCACTGATCGTATTCTAAGTCCGGCGATCATTTATGAAAACGGACGATATAAGATGTGGACTGTTAACTGTAAAAGAAAATTCCCTGTTTTATACCGTGAAAGTAAAGATGGTTTTCATTGGACAACTCCAAGCACGATTCAGTTAAAATATCCATCTGACAGACTTCGAAGCTGGCATCTGGATGTCATTCATACAGAGAAAGGCTATGAAATGCTCGTCGTTGCCTTCTACAAAGGGCATAGGCACCGGGAAATGAATCTTTATTATACTTCATCCAAAAATGAGCATGATTTTAAGAAATGTATTACGATCTTAAAACCATCTGAAAAGGAAAAAGCATGGGACAACCGTGGTATTTACCGTAGCAGCTTTTTTGTGGAAAATGGAATTTATTATATTTATTACAGTGGTATTGGATATCCAAAAGGACCAAACAGCTCTCAGGGTGTTGGACTCACATATGGTCCATCGGTGAAAAACATTCATGGTTACGATGCATAAAATCTCTTGACGTTATAAATATTCAGGTGTAAACTGTTAGCAATAAGAATTTTTAGCCGACCATCCACATAGACTGGCTAACGACTCTACAATACGAATAAAAGGAAGTGCATTAATATTATGGAAAAGAAAAATATCGACTGGGCTAACATCGGTTTCGGTTATATGCCAACAGATTACCGTTTTGTAGCTAATTACAAAGATGGAGCATGGGATGAAGGTGAATTAACAACAGATGCCAACATCACAATCTCTGAATGTGCCGGTGTATTACAGTACGCTCAGACATGTTTTGAAGGAATGAAAGCTTACACAACAGAAGATGGACATATCGTTGTATTCCGTCCTGACTTAAATGCAAGCCGTATGGCAGATTCATGCAGAAGACTTGAGATGCCTGTATTCCCTGAAGATAAATTTGTAGAAGCGATCGAGAAAGTCGTTGCAGCGAATGAAGCATTCGTACCACCTTTCGGTTCTGGTGCTACATTATATATCCGTCCTTATATGTTCGGAAGTGATCCTGTGATCGGTGTAAAACCAGCAAATGAATATCAGTTCCGTATCTTTACTACACCAGTAGGACCATACTTCAAAGAAGGAGCTAAACCTATTACTATCCGTGTCAGTGATTATGATCGTGCTGCTCCTCGTGGAACAGGTAATATCAAAGCCGGATTAAACTATGCTATGAGCCTTTACCCAATCATGGAAGCTCATCGTCAGGGATTTGATGAGAATATGTATCTTGACCCAGCAACAAGAACAAAAGTAGAAGAAACAGGTGGAGCTAACTTCATCTTTATTACAAAAGATGGTAAAGTTGTAACACCTAAATCTGACAGTATCCTTCCATCTATCACTCGTCGTTCTTTAGTTTATGTAGCCAAAGAATACCTTGGACTTGAAGTCGAAGAACGTGAAGTATTATTTGATGAAGTCAAAGATTTCGCTGAATGTGGATTATGTGGAACAGCCGCAGTTATCTCTCCAGTAGGAAAGATTTATGATCACGGTAATGAAATCTGCTTCCCAAGCGGAATGGAAAAGATGGGACCTGTCATCCAGAAATTATACGATACTTTAACAGGAATCCAGATGGGTCATATTGAAGCCCCTGAAGGATGGATCAAGGTTATTAAATAAGACTTTCGTTAATAGAATATTAAATAACATAAAATGCAGCCAGACAGTTATTGATTTAACGGGAGTATCCCAAAGTTTGTGTAAACCTTCAAACTGATGTAAGATAATATTACTCAGTTTGGAGGTTTTTTTATGGGAAGAAGAA
>OBJO01000588.1_pt1 | contig 15563 bp, 12 predicted proteins | sample 1481741 | NCBI WGS metagenome assembly OBJO01 (sample SAMN06140803, study PRJEB22556) | human gut metagenome | host: Homo sapiens | place: China: Beijing | collected 2014 | reverse complement strand
TTTACGAACAGTTAATAAATTTCAATAGGTACTAGGTAGCTTATATTACGATTCCACGCTGTTTATAATACGCGAACGGCCGCATTGAAAATCTATTCGCGCAATAGTTGATAGGTATCCCTAAAAGATGGATATCTAGACAGGAGCTTGCAACGCCACTACAGAGCAAACCATTTTTGACGCTCCTCCATCCCCTTCTTTCGTTTCCTTATTTCCAAAATTGGTGCCTAATATGATTCGCGACGAATGAGTCAAAGTTAGTAATTAACTCAAGGCATCCTAATTAATAAATTGCGTTTTGTTAGTAACCGAACTATTGATCATCTCCACCACGAAAGCGAGTCGTCTTTCTACTAGAAATTGTATAGGCATTATACATACTTATGTGCGACGCGGTACATTTTTCCAATAGCTCATTTGAGATTGCATTTTTTCTTGTAACATTTAAGATATCAATAACCTCTTTATTTTTAGTTATTCTCATATAATAGTATTAACCACGTACGGACACATTTTGAACGCTTTTTCGATGTACAGCCGTCAGAAACTTGGAGCACCGCGGGAGATACCCCAGCGGATGAGACGTCGTAGGTGTGTGTATACAGGTGCCCGCGGTTAATTTATTCGCGCGATATTTCAATTAGAACGCTGTAAACGAGACTGTAACATTGAAATGACTACACCGCCCGCGTGCACGACTAATCCGACATCGATAGCGCACGACATAATAATATTACGTAACAATACACACGCGCACGTTATATATGCGATACATCTCGATCGTGTGAAAACTTTTAGATTAATCTCGAACCGTATATTGGCACGTCGAGACGTGGATACTACGTATACAATCGATATCTCCGGGTAATGGCGTAACTTGAGAAAATCCTGGTCGGTTGTTTTGTTAACCAAAAAGTTCAAAAATATATGGTGGAGGACTGCTGAGCCAGCGCTGAGCAAATTTTAGAATATTGAATTAAACGTTTTCTTCACTCGCCAATAAAAATGCCCACCTATTTAAATTTAACTATACAATATAGGTACCGTAAATACATACCTATATAGGGTTTTTTTTTTTTAAATTCATATTTTCTGCACATATTTTACAAAGACACTATAGGTAGTATAAATATTAATAGTTACACAGTTGAAATTTATAAGAAATTCAAAATAAACTTATATTATAATATAACAACAAGCTGGCCTCACCCCTGTAAATCAGTGCGATATCGTCTCATATTATTATTATACTTTTAGTTACATCGTGTACAACAATTTAAATTTATTATCGCAGATTTTATTGGTTTATATTGTTGCATAACACATTCGGATTAAAGCTTAAGACAGATGAGGCAAGATAATACCTTTGCCTTCAAATAGAATATCTTGGGGGGTAGTAGTTTCCCCTCCTTGCCATCCCTAGATTACGCTTATGCCTTCGGGGCTTAAAGTGGTGAAAAAGCCAAGAATGGGGACTATGATGATCCCTATAATATTTTGAGCGTTTCAAATAATATCCAACTAGTTAAATAAACATAATACAACAAAATATATAATATGTTTTTATGTACCTATTTTATGTACAATTAATATTTGATACGAGTTAGTTGTTGTTTGTAAAACACTGTTACTCGAAACTTTCAGCGACCGCCGACGAAACGTAGTACCCATTGTTATTAATATTGGTATAAAACAAAATTATAATAATATATAATTAATTAGGTAGTAATTTTTAATGTGGGCGATTGATTTGACCAAACAGTTGAGTGCTCCAGTGTACTGAAACGTTAACTAAGGGGATACTTTTTAAGCGCTGTGAGAGGTACCTATATTATAGGGGGATTAAGTCCCCTAGGGTTTCCTCCTATTTTAAGCCCTGGACTTATACCTACCTAACCTGAGGGGCGACGTAAACAATCGTCAACTATTTCGAATTTAACGGATTCTTTTGAAACGTAAAATATTACTTGACGTGATGCCAACAAAAACATTCTTGTTGAAACTACACTGCGCAATAATACGACGTAATATACGGGTTTATTTTTTTTTTTTGGTCACCGCGTAAAAATTACACCGATTCCAAATTCATTACACCGCGATAGTGCTGCGTATAATATAGGTGTACACACTCGCCGCGCGCTATTGCTGCACCACCCTCGTCGCGGATGATGATGATAATAATAATGATATGCTCGTGTTTTTTCGCACGGACCGCCGCCGCTGCGGGCGGAATACCGTTTGACATTAATTTCGAGGATTATCCGCCGCGACGGGTGTGCGTTCATTTTTCACCCCATTCGTTTTGCGGCGGCCGCCACCGCCCCGCGGGCTCGTACACGCAGGAAGCAGGGGTGAAAATAAAAACACACACGCGCCCGAGCCGTCACCGTGTATACATCACGCACGTATACATAATACATAATATGAACCCCCTCGTCGGTGAACACACGCGAAATTGAACGCTAATGGCGTATTAACCTAGCAGCGTTACAGCAGCGATGGGGTTCCCGGGGAATAATAACGGCTTAACGGTGGCGGCGGCGGGGAAAAAGTGCAGTATTGTACGTACACGTGGCGGCAAACAATTACGAAAAAGGGGTGGCCGACCCTCGGGCGTGTATACGGTTTAGGCGTGTACACACTGCAGCACGCATAACGCACCCTCCTCACCCTGTCGTCTAATTACAACGTGCTCGATATCTCTACGTATACGTAACACTGTGTCGTCGTCGCCTTTTGTAAAACGATAATAGCCGGCTCGACGCGAAAAACCACTTCACGACCCTTGTCTCGTTTTTTTTTTTTTTTACCGAAACGTTGCGAGCCTATCATCATTTTTTCCCCGCTCTTCGTTTTGCGTTAATATCGCACTTTCGTCTCCGGCGCGGTGGTGGGCATTACAAATCGGCGTCGACGAGAAACTATAAATACAGCGTATGGTATACGCGAACGACCACCCACGCAAGTTTTCCCCGTACCGGTGTTGCCGTAGCTCGCAAGTCGCTACTCTATATACCGCCGCCGCTGCCACCAGCACACAACCACTATCACTAGCTGTGCTGCTACGGAGAGTACTTAACTTCCGGTCGGTAAACACTTTTCAGAAATCGTTTTCCTACGGATAAACAAAAGGAACGTTGGGTAAACAACTCGCGTAGACGTGCCACGCCCTTTAAAACGACGTTATAATAACCGCAGAATTTTTGCACTGCGATTTTTGGAAGGTAAATAACGACGAGAAAACAAACAAGCACGCACCGTTATATCTGTACATTAATTGTTTGAAAATAAATTCATAAAATAAAAATCAGCGAGGGACGGCTAAGACAATATTTATGACAAAGCTGGGGATTAAAAACGATATTAATAATAATATAAATATAAACTTCAAAAAGGAAGGCGTTAATGAGGTAAAAAGCTACAATGATCCGATGACTACACATAATCGCAGCCCTCATAATAAATATAATTAGGAATTATAGTTTTTGAATAGTAAATACTTTTTTACATGGTATGTTTTAAATATATATTAGTTCAAATGTAATCTCAACCTTTATGTTTATTTATTATATATTTATAGAAAATGAAGATACAAGAAGTTTTTCTCGTAGAAGAAAAATGAGTTTTTTTTATAAATCTCTATGATAAAGTAAACAGGACAATAAAAAACTAATAAAAGTATTACTTAGTGAAAAAGTGACTTTTAGTTGGCTTGCATAAGATAATAAGGGGAGAGATGGACATTGTTGTTACACAACAGATCTTAACACGTTCAATGCCGTTGCCGTATTAATCTTTGTTTGTAATAGCCACACGGAAATTCCGCCGCGATAAGGCATGACAATGACGTGTTGTCACCGGCCATGTAGGCAATATTCTACTGTTATACATTATTATTTTATTTTCCCAGAGAAATTTAAATCCACAAATATAACGAAATGTAATACAATGAACAAGATATAATTTTATTTAACAATACATATAGGTATTTTCTTAGAACATAATAAAATCAAAAATATCATTACGGTAACTTTCCTTTATAAATTTCCTATTTATAAATTAATAATATAAAATAATAAATAATAACAACAGTAGTCTTGAAATAACATTTTAGTCCTATTTTATAAATATATATAATGCATTAATATTAATAAATCATGAATGAAATTCTTGAAAACAATTTTCCAAACAAAGTGCTGGTTCATCATCACACCCAGGACAGTAAAATATAGTAGTCACTCTTTTTTTTCCTTTAGAGTAACAAAGTTTACATCTTTTTCTTAAATACACGTTTTTTTTATTTTTTGGTAATTTTTTTGGCAAATGAATTGAATTTATTTGAGATTTAACTGGTAACCTGGGTAAAATATTATGCGATTCACATAAACTTGATATTACTGATAGTCTATAATCATAAAAGGTTATTTTTCTCTCGTGATTTATAAAAAGGTAATATGAGTTTAACATAAATAGTTGAAAAAAATGAATTCCAATTTTTTTATACCATCTGATTGTCTTTCTCTCACACGGATAATAAGACATCATTTGATCTTGTTTATCAACACCCGACATATATTGATTATATTTAGAAATGGCAAGTGGTTTAATTTTTGTTTGTCCTTTCCTATTTGTTACCTCAACCATATCATTCTCAAATTCTGAACTAATCATTAATACTTCACGTCGATCCCGCCACTTCACCACACTCACACCTTTTTCAGTATACTTACCAACATTCTCTCCTACTTTTAATTTTTTCGAAGTTATGTCCTTAGGATTATTTTTTCTATTTTGTCTCAGAGTCCCTGTACAATAAGTTTCTTTACTCAAAAGATTATGGGCTAATTTAATGCTGTTGTAATAATTATCCATGTAAAGTGAACGGCCACTATAAAAAAGTCCTTCCATGAGTTTTTCGACCACGTACTCGGTGTGACAGCAATCCAAAGACATATCATGTCCTTGCCCTGAATATATCATTACTCGGTGCACAAGACCAAAAGATTCTGTTAGCATGTAAAGTTTAACTCCATATTTGTGTCGTTTATTTTTAATATATTGTCGAAAGACAAGTCTGCCACGAAATAGAACCATCGATTCATCCAGTGCTAAATTTTTACTTGGTTCATACACTTCTTCCATTTTCTTATTGAAATAGCTTACAATATTTTCTATTTTATTTAATCGATTACTAGACTCGGAATGAGAAAAGTGTAGAGCTCTCAAAATTAGCATGAATCTATTTCGACTCATATGTGATCGAAAAAATTTTAAATCAAACAACTCACTTTTTTTCCAGTAGTCTTCTAAACGGTTTGTTCTAATGGTTCCGGTATGAAAAAGTAACGCCAAAAATATTTTCATTTCTTCTATAGTTGTGTCTTTCCATTGAGAAATTCTTGAAGATAAACTTCCAGAAGAAGCTAAAAATATTTCTACAGCGTATAAATTTGTTTCTTGCACAATTAAATCGATCAGTTCATCGGTAAAAAGCATACTAAAATAATCTATCGGTTTTTCTCCCAGTGGTCGTGTTTTTAAACCGGCAACTTGAGAAAACGGAACTTTGATTACATGTGGTGGATCATCAACCCACACATAATTTGTGGATTGCCTTTCTACTGGCCGAGTTCTAATAACTGCATCTACTGCATCATCATTGACTACTTCATTTTGTGCACTACATTCAAGATCACAATCTTCATCGGCTGAATCTCCTTCTCCCAGGTCTGATTCTAAACTAAGATCAAAATCTTCGTCGGAGTTCTCCAAAATATTTAACAACTCTTCATCGGTCAAAACTTTTTTTACATTCCCTACATCTTTATACGACGGGCCAGGTGGAAGATCCATTTTTATTTAAAATAATAATTTTAAATAATCAAACTGTATATAATAATTAATAAACGAACATTAAAATTTAGTTTTAATATTAATTGTTATAAATATACAAGAAAGATATTAGTTATTACAGTTTTATTAGCATAAAATACGTATCATATAGATAAAAACTTACTTTTTTCGTTTTATTTGAAATGATGAAAAATAAACATACAATTTTAAATCCAAGTACACTATATAGTAGCTGAAGTGTTCACCAATAAGACCATGAAAAATTATGTGTGTACGCACAAAGCCGATGAGAAAAAGAATGAACTAAAATAAACTACTCGCATGACAACAACGTGTTGTCATCGGCTATGAGCGCGCTACCTACATGACAACAACGTGTTGTCATAGGCGTTGAACGTGTTAAATGGTCGAAAATACATTTTATTCTTAAGACCCTTTTCTTATTAAACTATTAAAAAAGAACATAGTAATATAACATGCATTGATTTTCCTCTTTATTTATATTTAACCATGAATAGATGTAAATATATATTCAATCAAGAGTTTTCATTTGAGGTTCTCAATTTTAATTATCTTGGTAATTAAATCTTCTACCACGTGATCAAAACGGCGCGGTATGATTGACAACCAAATTCTCGTCATTGTACCTTGATGTACCATTGAGTGAACAATAAAATATCAATATTTTTGATCAAAAGCCATGTTTCATCCTTTGTTTTTCACCATTTTTAATTGTAATTGAAATGTTTTAATGTGTTCAACATTGATTTCTAAAAAATGAGTAATTTAAGTCAAATTATTTTTTATTTAAACGTATAGTTCAAGAGTGAAAATAATACTCACTTGCTGATTTAGCCATTTGGATAAGATCCGAGGATTCTAATAAGTCATCTGACCCAGTTATTAATGTAACGATTCCAGTGTTTTCACCGTATTCTTCAGAAAAATAGTTACAACATTCCAAAATATGTTTAAAATGACTAAATACATAAAAAATATTAGTTAAATAAAAATCGAAGAAAATCTTTAAAATTTATAGCTCACCAAATTTCTTTGCTTGATTTTGGTAAATTTGGTAGATTATCCAGCTTAATAGGCCGTGATTCATGTATGCCTTGGGATTTTAAATTACAGTTTCCCTGTTGTAACTGAAATTCCAACCAACGAATTGTTAATCTAACTTCTTTGCTTAATTTTTTTTGTTCGTCCAATGCCGATATGACTGAAAAACACATAATATATTTAAAATGAAAAACAAAATAAAATTAAAAAAAATAATTTTATTAATTTGGTTATAACTCTTAAATAATAACAAATTATTATTGAATACATAAAAAATTTATGAAAATAATCAAGTTTTCAATAAAATAAATATATATAACAATAAGTAAAATAAATAAAAATATTGCCTTGAGTATTATAAAATAAAGTTCTAAAGAATACGACCGGTTTCAATTTAAAAAATCATTATCAGGTATACAATTTATTATTGGTTAATATAATACTGATCAATATCTATGAATAAACATACCAATTGCTGGCACCACTACAATGAACTTAGTGCTGTTAACAATTTTCTTGATTATCAATGAATAATTTATTAATGCATCAGCATCAATTACGATGCAAGTCGGCAATTTTTTATTTCTCAAAGAATATTTCATTTTATACTCCAAGTTGTCGACTTCCGATCGGAGCCACAATTGACCCATTACAAGCTGTTTGTCTCGTTTGGCGTCTTTTAATGATTTTTCGTCAGCCTAAGAAAAAACAAAATAAAATAAGGTAGAAAAAGGTACAAGACCAATATGATAAAATGAAAAAGGTCTTATGACGACGTTCAGTTTATTTGCTTTCAACGGTTATAACCTTCTACAACGGCTTTGAAATTACGATTTCTGCACCCCGTCTACAACAAGCCACCGCACAGAGTGAAGACGATAAAACCGTCGTCTGCGATTCGAGTCCATGTTCATTCTAGTTTCCGTTTTGTCGACCGTATTTAATACGTCTGGAATCTTTTATCGTCCCTCGAATACAGTCATAAAACCGACAGACCGTACGACGATAATGGAATACGGTTAAACGCTCGGCAAAAGGGCTCCCTTACGACCCCTAACCTCAAAGCTTTACGGTTATAAATTTCCCCAACCACCATCTTTCCTCCACCAACCTCCCGGCCAATGGTTAATACGCCCGCACAACGGTAGTGCTTTTGTTTGTTATACTCCCACTGCTTCCCAAAGCTATTACTATACTAAATGAGAAACGGAGACGGAATTCTTGTGATTCTTTCATCCCTTGGGGCTGAAGGGGTAAATTTTATTTCATTGAAATTTAACTCTCAAAGAATAAACAAACAGCATACTTGTTTATGTCCTGTCTTCCACTTGCTAAACGTATTCATAAAGGTGTTGATGTTATCAAATTTTGTTGTATATTTTTTTCACAAAGATTTAATTTTGTTTTATGTATTATAAATGTATACTAAATAGTACGAATACTTAATCCTCAGAAATGATAATAACCATATTATAGTACATGTTGTAATGTTTGATTAAAATATTTAAAAAATTTGCAAATCAAATTATTAAATGTAACTTAAATTATTTTATATAGTTAGTAGATTTAAACTAGGGTTATTTATTTTAGACATTTTTGCAATACAATATATTCAAATTAGTATTTAAGTAAAAATGTATATGATTTTGATTGAAAACACGTACACTAAAATGTCGTGTACAAAAAAAATAATAATTGATTTAACCGGCTAGTCTAATTTAAAATAACGTGTAACTATTTAAACCATAAAAACAGAAAGTATAATAAATCGGTCAATTGGTTGTGTGATATTATAGTCACTATAAGTTTAGGTCTTAAACACGCGCCCGCACAATTAATTTTCATCGTGAAACAGAATAGTGGGAGGTGGACAGAGCGGAGCAAAAGTTCCAATAAAGAAAAGATTTAACAACCCTGCCGTTTGTGTGCGAGACATTGTTAATAAGAGTTTTAGAGGACGCAATAAATAAACCCATAAAACGCGTAAGGAGCGTAATATTGGGGCCCCGCATGGCAGCTATTACAGTTATGTCCTCCCACACAGAGGGCGGGTCGACGGTCATAAAAACTTTGACGGCTCTGCCGAGGGTGACACATCCCTTCCGGATCACTTTGTAGCTGCAAAGCTCGTAAAGGAAAAGAAAAAGGGAAACTGAGGAGAAAGAAGAAAGTAGGATATAATATAAACCCGACTACGCCGCTGGAATCGTTATTGGCGAGATCCGCTTTCAACATCTTCAAACTGCTTTATTGTGTTGCAACAGGGGTGGATTTTACTCAATACACCCTGTGAAAAGGGTAGGTTTCTTTCTTGTTTTTTTTTTTCATCTTCTACAGAATCATGAATATTTACAAGACAGACTTTGCTATTCCAATCTCGTGCTTTTGTTTGTCGCAGTTAATGTCGTATTTTTTAGAGGGGGAGAAAGGAAGATAAAAAAGAAACAACTCTTTGCTACTTTTATAAACTACTGGAATCTGAAGACAGGCAAGCACGTTTTTTTTTTAATCTGGTACACACCCGGTTGTATTTACATAGTTAATTTACTTTAGCTAACACTTTTACGACCACTATATTGTGTTGATTAATTCAATGTTTTTTCAATACAGCTCTTACTTTAAAAAACAACACATTTTTTCTGCACTGAATACATGTGTTAAAATTAATGTTAGTTGTAAGACATAAAATTAATGAAATGTCAACGGTATTTTAAGAAATTAATACTTATTAGTTGTTATTATTATTTATTACAGTTTAAACAGAACTTTTTTTATTTAATTAGTTTATTTAAAACTAGACGGAAATTACATTAGGTATTTATAATTATTAAGAAATTATACATTATTAGTTATTATGATTACAAAGTAGATATGTTATAGAGTGTAACAATAAAGATTAAAAATTTAAAGTGGCGAATAAAACTGAGGTAGTATGAAAAATGTATTTATTGTTACTTAATATCAAAAAGTTAGGAAGTGTTGAGAATGAGAAGCATCCTAGCATGGTTATAGTAGTTTGTGCAATGCGAGGGGATGTAGATTAGAGTGGTTTCTAGTTTCACGGACAGGGACATGGAATAAGATAGAGGATACCTAGTATATAAGGGTCATCAATTGTACCAATTTAGCAAAGAGGAGATAAAATGTATACCTGCTTCAAGACGTCTGGAAGTAAGAGTAGGGGTACTTAGTAATGAGCTAATTATAAGAGTAGTCATGAAGAGGGTGTTAAATTTTAAGTACAAAGCAGTGTAAGAAAGGAAACAGTTTTGTACTCGCTTAATGTAAAACTTGTTCTTATTTAAATATGGATGCCATACAACTATGTTGATTCTAAAATAGAACAGACCAATGAACAGTAGAGGGAGCATTGAAATGAGACGGATTTAAAAAGTTTGGTATTACACTTGATGAAACCAAAAACTTTTAGAGCTCTATCGATAGTTATGTTAACATGGTGGGTCAAAATAAAGAGTAGGAGTAAGGTAGAACCCCAGGTTTTTAACACAGAATTCGCAATTAAGTGGGTAGTCAGTCGTTGAGTCAACTTTTTGGTAATCGTATAATTTATTTAATGAGAAAACCGTATGAATTATATTATTATTAGCTATTTGTACATGTCTTATGATCAAAAATTAAAAATAATAATAAAATGTACAGTAGAAAGTATACAATTGTTTAACTGTTATCATATAGTGAAATCACTCAAACCAGCCTTTAATATGAAGTTAGTAATAGTATAGACGACCAATTCGGAACTGGTGTTGAGATTGAAGTAAACTTGAATTCTTAATATCTTTTCAAATTTGAAATAATAACCAGACATTCATTTAAAATATGGATTCATGCATAAGCTTACATTTTCTTATCATCATAAGGATATAACTTTTAGCAAATTAAATAGTAATTTATCTAGGGATTTTGATTTTTTTTTCACTTTATCATTTTTTAGTTAATACATTATAATACTAAAAAAAAATATTTTAGATTTACATACAATATATAGAAATTATCAAGTTTTAAATTATCATTTCAAATAAACAAGTTGAATACAAATATTACTAAGAGATTGTTGAAATAATCTTAACTTAAGAAGTCATGGCATGGCCGAGTGGATAAGGCGGCTATGCTATAATGCAAGGTCGCCGGTTTGAATCCAGACACCGGTGGTTTCACTTTTAGGGCAACACCGTCTGGAAAAAGGAACCACCACCACCACCCTTCATCAACTGTTCTTCATTAGTTCCAAAAACAAAATACCAATAAACCTACTGTTCCCAACCAAAAGACACAGGGGGCTAATGGCCCCGTTGTTAAAGCCCCCTACATAAAAAAAAATCTTAACTTACAATTATTTTAAACATAAGTTGATAGGCGTATTATGCATATAATTTTGTTTTAGATATATTATTAGATATACTGCTTCAAAAAATATTATATTAAATTATAGAGTAAATTAGTAACAAAAGGGGATGTTATTTTATAGCATAAAACTTTTAAAATAGAATTATAATGATAATATTGGTGTAAAACTTACTTGTTTTAAAGTATCACAAACTGAATACCATTTTTTGGTTTTATCATAGGAGAACAAATGTGAACTGTTAGAAGCTACTTCTTCTGTAGAATGTAATATATTTATCAATCGTATCATATCCTATAAAACAAAGTAAATAAGCTAAATAACAGATGCAATGTATAATTAAACTATAATCTTAGTTTATTCTAAACTATTTATATTTCGTTAATACATTTAAGACACACACACACACACATATAAATATATATATATATATATATATATATATTTATATATTAGCAGAGTACTAAAGTAAACTGAAGTTAATTAAGGTGTAATAAAAATATGGTCTATCAATTGTATAGATATTTAAAATATATTAAAATATTATGTAATTCATTTTAAAGAAAGTCCAAGCATAATTGAAAAGCTACGGGTTAAAACTATACAAAGGAATTTTAGTAATTTAAGAAATTATTTTTGGACTAATACTAAAAAAGTTTTAAGAATAGAATTTTGCAACTTATAATTAGGTAGGTAAAGCAGATAGGCAGCAGTAAATTATACTGTGGTGAGGAGAAACTATTTTTGACTAGTGCACATTCCTACTCTCTTTCAGCAAATAGAATATAGTCCTAAATATTACTCACAGATTAATGATAAGTATATTATTTAGTCTACCTTTGTCCTTTATAATTATACTGTTATCACTCTATTAAAGTTCATCAAAATGTTGACATGAATTGTAATAATTTAAATACAATTACACCTTATACCATAACTTAAATATATATAAAACTTAAAATGATGTTTAATGTTATGTCAGCTAATACCAAATAGATATTACAGTATGTTGAGACCTAACATAAGTATAATCTTAAATGAAATGTTTTAAGTACCGATTAAATCAATTATCAATCAATAATAATATGTATAAAAATACAATGGAAAGAGACAAAAAGTGAGGAGTAAACAAAGAATATTTGATGGTAATGTCAATCATTAAACTGAATAAATATAGTTTTTGATAACACAACATTTAGTAGTAGGCATACAAATGGTAAAATTTAAGTCTGTACTCACTAATTTTAATATTTTAAACTTTACATAAAATATAATAATAAATTAAAATTGTTAAACACCTAAATTACACATAAGATATAGTTCAATAAAAATATATACCTCATTTTTAGTACAAATATTGACATCATAATCAACATAATACTTTTTTGATTTAGAAAAAATAGTCATCCCACGTAAATGTATTTCTTCTGGAAGTATTAACTGATTAGTATCTAGATCCACAAATTGATCTTCAATATTGGCTTGTGATAAGTAATTTGAAAGTGTAACAACATTGTTAAACAATCCCACTGATGTTTCTAGATTTATTGAGTCTATATTTTGTTTGATCCAATCAAAATATATCTAAAATACAATAGTATTAAATATTTTAAAACTGAAATTAAAAATATTTTTTTGTACCTTTATAGTTTCAATAAATGGTATATTAAATAGACGTAATTTTGGATTGTTTTTATTTTCAGAACCACATGATGATGTACCACTATCATTTGAACCATCCGATTCTGTAAGAAAATGAGAAATACATTCATAAACATAAACATACATAAAAATAACATTCATAAAAATATATATTAATTTGTGTTTCTACAAACCATTTTTTGATTTGTCATTGTTAGGTCGTTTTAAATCAAACAATAACATTTCTTCTTCACTTTCATCATCTGATTCATCATCAGGACTTATTATACTTTCTGCTTCATCTAATTATCATTAAAGTTTTATTACAAATATATGTTTGAATAGAAAATTGTTCATTATATTATTTATAATGATTGTAATTTTTAATAATGACTTACCTCCTTCACTAAATTCTTGAGAATCCGGTGAACAATGTTGTTTAAAACCTCGTCTACGACGTCTGCGGTTTAATTTTGCATGGTCTATGTTAGGGTTAACTAAAGGTGGTAATTTTTTTTCACAATATGTGACACTTTGTCCAATCAAATGGTCCATAAATGACATAAAGAATAATTCTGCCTTGAGGATGCATTTGGAATCTGAAAAATAATTCACTCTAATAATTAAATTTAATATCAATAATGACTAATGACTGTAATTCATCCAAAATATTTACTGAAAAATTAAAAAAAAAAAAAAATGTTTTTCAAAATGTGGACATTATATTTTATTTTTTAACCAAGATTTGTTTTAAGATAGCTAATAAATATTTATAAAAAAAGATTCATTAGTCATTACAAATTTTTGTTACCGCGAAAAAAAATAAGTACACATTTTGCACTCTAATGTACCTAAACAATTTATTTAACAGATGAAGCAAGGTGATTAATAAAAAAAATACAGAGGAACAAGGAGACCTATCACCCCAATTCACCGAATATCAATACTGACAATAACAATAATTAAAAATTACTTAATTTAATCTGAATTACCGGACTGATGAAGCTTATTTAAACAAGCTATAATAATCACAACAATTTTGAACACATTTTCATTAGTTAACATCACTTGTACAGTCTCTCTGACTAAAGATGTAACATCTTCTTTTTGAGCATCTATTTTCTTATCAACTGAACTATTTTTGTTCTTAAGATCATCAGTATTATGCAAAATATTAATAATGCTCAAGTACATCTAAAGAGTAATAATTCACTGTTTTAAATAAATTATACACAAGTTTAAAAATTGTAGGTAATTAAAAACTAAAAAAATATCTTTGTTCATAAAAACATAATATTACAATTTTCTAAAAACATAATTTTAATATCCTAATTATAGAGGTATTTAAGAGAGTTAATTTTAATTTTAAATATTTTAAATTATTTATTCTCATACAGCAAAATCATGATAATAAACACTAATATATTATTAGTCAACAATCACCAAAATAAATAATAATAGTAATAATCTAAATAAAAATAAGTAAACAGTAATTGATTTAAAATTTTATAAACAGGTTATACTGTTTGAAGTCCAAAAAATGTTACAAAACTTAACTAAACCAAACTCCAATGAAAAGTACTAACTCTAATGAATATTGTAAACACAAAAATATAAACTAGGTGGTGTTTGGGAATATAGTAATAATTTGAAAAAAATCAGATTTTAGAAACATTACAAAGGGAAAAAGTTATTGGCTATTGATAACAAACACATTGAGACACCATGTATACACACTATTTATTATAAAATCCAAATTTACTTTATCTAGTTCTTGTGAATTATCTTTTCCAGTATACCATAAATCAAAAATAGAAAATAGTTTCTCCAAAAACATATTTCCAACAGGTTCAGATGGTTGTAAGGATAGTAATAAGTTTTTTTCTCCTCCTTCAAATGGTTCAAAACTAAAAACACTAAAAATGTATAGAAACATTAGTAATTATTACAAAAATGATGTAGTTATTATTATATTGTATTATATTTTACAACTTACCATCTAACATAACTGTAAACTGCATCTAAATGTTTATTTTTGGCTAATGCCAACCGCCCAATTTGATTATGAGGGAGCCCATTATCAGGTTTATAGTTTAATGCTTGTTTATAATAGCGAAAAGCTGTTGAATAATACAAATCTAATTTGTTCAACTCATAGATATAACGTGATAGGTCACCCAAACATATCAAACATCGATATATTATTTGCTTTATTCCAGCATCTTCTTTAGTACCTATGATGAAATACGTACATAGTTAATACATGACATTATAACATGAATATTTTAACATACTGGTATCATTCTTTTTCAGCAGAGTGATATGATCCTTTTTAACATGACTATCTGTATCATCATTTGTCAACAAATAAAAGTCAAAGAATTTAGGAGAATGGAGTTTAATTTCAGCTTGAAATTTGAATAGAATATGATAGTAACAGCCGATGCCGGACTGAAAATGATTTTCCAACAGTGCCAACTCAATGTGATTCCATTCATTATTCTAAAATTAGTTTTAAGTATTAATATTTGCTACATATATATAGTTGTAGAAATATTTAGATGGTACATAATTAAGTAACTCAATTCTTCGCTCACTTTACGTAAAAGTTTAGCAGTAGAATAAACATCATGATACGTTTTTC
>OBJO01000586.1_pt1 | contig 15595 bp, 8 predicted proteins | sample 1481741 | NCBI WGS metagenome assembly OBJO01 (sample SAMN06140803, study PRJEB22556) | human gut metagenome | host: Homo sapiens | place: China: Beijing | collected 2014 | reverse complement strand
GCTGTTCCAAAAATCAGAAACAAGTTTTTCGGGGGTGGGGAGCGGCACACTGGAAAAGCTCTTGTCTGCATTTTCTACAACGCCAAGCAGAATATAACCGCCGAAAGTATTGGCAAAAGCGGAGTATGTCTCCCAGATGCTATGGGGTAGACCGCCTTGAGCTTTTTTGGCTTCTATGCGGTTGTTCTCCTTATATTTGCTTAATTGTGTGAGATCCAGCATATGTAGTGCGCTCCCCCTAGTGTAATGTAATCATATTATACAATAAAGCGTATTAAAGTCAAATATAAAGTATATAGAAAAGTGGCGATTAACTTTGTATGACGGGAATCTCAAACCTGCGGGGTCCCTGAACATTTCCAGATAAACCATGCTCTTTCAGATATAACAATGGGTATGTTTCAGGTGAAAAGCTGCAAATTAGCTGAAGCTCCATATATTTTCCATAATGTTGGTATCTTTCTCCGCTGATAACAAACTTACTGTCGTCAATTGTAGAAAAAGGCTTATTAACTGCAACCACCCTGCACTTGAATAATACCGCCTGAATTGGCGCTCCAACATATATAAATATCGTATCTCCAATCTCCACATTTTTCATGGACTGTTTCCAATCAATGACGGCAAAATTTTGAAAGGCTGCGCAAACGTCATACAGCTTTGGATTACAGGGAATAAGCCAGCTATTCATGCATTGTCTCCAATCTGATTAAGAATCTTAATTTTGTTTGCAGGTGTACCTATTAAGCAAACTTTTGTTGCAATCCGATCTGATACAGAATGATTCTGTCTAGACAACACATTATTTCTTATAAATACACCTCGAAAAACATAGCCCGCCTTCTGCGAATCTTTTGCAAAAATCAAGTCATAACCATCATAATGTTCCGTATTCGAATTTTCTGAACCCTTCAGATCGTCAAAAACGAGTCTATTCCAATCCGGTGAAAGCACATTAACACACCCAAATGCCGCAGCATGAGGTTTTCCATTCTCATAATGTGCAAGCTTAGGAAACCACAGACGAAAGCTACCATTGCCCATTACATTAGGCCAGCAGGCTTTCATCCACCCTGCGTAGTTAGTTCCGATTACGGCGTTTATGACATCTTTTATTGTGTTAAATTCGATTGGCTGATTTGCATCAAGTATGATCTCTCGTTCAGGCTGATTACCTACCATCATAAGAAAATCCTCCCAACAAAATTGACATTGTGACATCATTCGATTAAGTCTACGTCGCAAGACAGCAAAACTTTCAACATCGAGATGGGATCTCTACGCAGAGGTGCCTTAGGGTTTAGACTTCTAACCATCAAGGCACAGTCTTCCTTCGTTGCATTGGAGATAATTTCCAAATTTCTCCGCGCACGAGATGCACCCACATAGAAATACATAGCTCCTTTGTCAAAAGTGCTGCTGTCAACGTCAATCAAAATGATGGCATCTGCTTCGAGTCCTTTGAACTTTGAGCAATTAGAGAACAGGCACTCCTTTCCCTTATGGGTATAATGTCTGCTGTAATCGCCGACACTTTCACATTCCGTATAAGGTGACAGAATACTATTATTAAGTGTGTTTTTCACGCTGAGAATAGTTATGCTTTCACAGGTGTCTTTCAAACTGTCAATGGCTTTATTGATGTACTCGATTTGTTCGTCACTGTTTGCTATTGCATACATATGAGGTTTAATGCCACTCTTGAGACCCTGTTTTGCCGTAATATTACGGTCGTTCTTGGGCAACGGTTTGATTGAAGTAGTTGCGATTTCGTATGTGTTGCGGCAATTTCGATGCAGCGTCAGCTTGCATTCTGAGTCGGAGATGCAGGCGGGAAGTTGTGCATCAGCGCCAGCGCCCTGAACAATTTGATTGCGGTCACAAAATAGATAAAACGTCCCCCCGTTGCCCAATGCTACCAGTTCCAATATATCAATAATTTGGCAGCCATAACTTGAATCTTCGTTTGCTGAATCATCAACACCAAGCAAGCCAAAGTCTTGCCCTTCATCAACGATGACGTGTTTGTAGCCAAAGACTTCCTTTTTATCATAGCAATCGGACAACCATTGCTTTAAATCTTCCAAACCGTTCATGTCCCCGGCAACTTTATAGGCCAACGCACTAATTGTCATGAAATCAACGTTTTCAAAATCTTTTTTCAGCAGCCCGCTTTTGTATTGCTGGTTCAAATGATCTCTGAGCATACGGTTAAAGCACAGAAATAAGACCGAATCTCCCTGCACACTATGTCGGCGTGCCTTTTCAACAGCAACCATGGTTTTACCTGTGCCTGCGGCACCATTTATAACAGCAGTTGGTTGCTCATCGAGAAAATCCAGAATCTTGTATTGCTCTTTCAACAGCATATTGAACTGCATTTCTACAAGTCCACGTTCCACTGATGGCATTTTAATGAGATGAAACTTGGGGCAAATCACATTGTTTACCAGAAGATTCAAGTCTGCATCCGTCATGCGATTTTCAATATAGCTATTGCCAATTGAAATCTCGATTGCCATAATTCGTTCTATGGCTGGTCTCGGATCAACCAAATCGTCGTAGCACAACGTGATTTTTTTATTGGCATCGCTCCCGAACGGTATACGATTGACACGATCCTGTGCCATATCCGGAAACCACACAGCGCTAACAAATTTAATGTGATTTACCATACTGGCTACAGCCGGGTTAGTGTGATCTTTGACAAGTCTACGCAAAGTCGCACTGGCTGTCCGTGCTTGCCGGTAAGGTCCACCGTGCGGCATCAGCAAACCACTTGTGTAATGCCATTGACCATCCTCATAGTAAATTCCATCTCCAGCTTTTACTTCAATGGTAAGCGCACCAAGCTGTTTATTTACCACCAAGAAGTCCGTTTCCTTAGCAAGCAATTCGTTCGTGCTTGTAACGGCAACCGTTTCAACAGAATGGAATACATAGTAGCTATCCGGTAGCTTTTTCAGCGCCTCAAAAACAACGCCCTCGTGGCTCCGTGCATCGAATTCTTTGGGCTCAGCAGGTATCATGTGTGCCATAAGTTCATCACCTTATTGTTGTGTTGCGGATAATTTCTGCAAATTTCTCCGGCGTAAGTGTGTCATCGCCTATTTTGTAGGCTTTCCAATCGCAGTTTGGCCAGTTATCATACTCATCGGTATTATCAGAGGTATACAATGCCAATTTCAAATTGGGCCAAGCCATATCCGGCCATAACTCATCATTACTACGTTCCACTGTGATATGTGCGGATTGCACCGGGAATGGTAGAAAATCTCTTTCAGCAATTTTTTGAAGCGCGCTTACCCATTCCGCATCGCTGTCGGTTAATGGGAGGTTTTCGATAATCTCGTTCCATGATGTTGAATCCTCATCATATTCACAGTCTGTATGTAGCACGGTATCTAAGGAAGAATTGCGCTCGCATTCGGCTGTTGTAGCTTCTTCTTGCTGTTGTTCCTCAATGGGTTTCATCACGCCAAGCCACGGCTTGATGAAGTTGGCAGCGATGTGCCGATCCAACTGATCATGGATTTTCTGGTTGTAATAATTGCGCAGACACTTATAGCACGAAGTATCGCAGTCACAGCCTTGTACAAGATCGTAAGCCGCGTGCAACACATTTTGGAATGCAGCGCCATCTTTTGTCACGATTCTGCGTACATGACCGGCACCACCGGCCACAGCATCATACAAAATGATGGAATAAATCAGCCGATTATTCCAGTTTACCTTGTGCAGAGTTCCTTTTATGTCAGTTCTCTCAATGCCAAGGGCGGTTGACATTCCTTCCAACAATGCGTAAAGGACAGACAGCATCGTGTTCGTGTCACTTGCGGCAGGTGTCTGAAAAACAATCTTTGCAACATCGGTCTTGAAATCATGGGAAAGAATATACTTCTTAGAAATAGCTTCTTCATTTTTGCAGTAATATCCATACGGATTTTTATGCTTTTTAGGGAACGGATCATCCGTAGCATATCCGCAAACAGGGCACACAGCGTATTCCGGGCTGCGAACTACCACCACAAGAGAATCGTTGGAAGTAGATTCAATTTCGATGTTGTTCTCATTGACAGAGAAACTCAGGGTATCAATCACATTACGTGTAGGATCACCGATGTAATAGTCATCGGATTTGTACTCACGTTCTGGACGATGCATTGGAACATCTTTACCCTCTCCATTCTCGGCAATAAAACCGCGTCTAGGCTCCAATGTCGTCTGCCAAAATCTCTTTTTAATGGGAAAATGGCAAGAAACGCATTCACGACCTTCGCTGGGAATATCCTGCTTTGTGAAGTTTGGCTCAGCACATTCTTTGTTGGGACACTTACAAAAATGTCCTATCTCCCATCCATTCGAAGATGCTTTAGACGGCATTTTGCGGATATAGCGGCTTGTATACATTTTGCCATCTGCTATTACCTGTGAACCGGGCGCATATTCAGCAATTGCCATTTGGAGATCACGTGCCAGCTGCAATGCCTTGTTGCTGCCAACAGCCGAGACATCTGGTAGCAGTTCAACGGTATCCACAGGAAATCCATATTTGGGGAGAACATTGTTGCGCACAAGGAAATCTATCAAGCTCTTTTTGCCCTCTCCGTCTTCCCTTGCACAGCGGAACTTTTGCAGCTTCCTTTCATAGTCTCCTGCGTTTTTGTAATCCTTTACACGGGCATACGCTTTCATTTGTTTTTCATAGTAGTCAATCGTGTCCCGATATTCTTTTACTGCAATTTCCAAACAGCCATCATCGCCAATCAGAGAGTCAATCCATGAATAATCATCAATGCCGAGTTCTTTATGTACATCGGCAGGAATCGACTTTTCCAGTAGATTTTTCAAGTGCTGTGGTTTTTGCCGGAGATAATCTTTCAGCAGGTCATAGCCGCCTTCGTTCAAAAGTACCGTCTGATTATCCCCATCATATACTTTAGGGTAAGCGGCCAAGAACGAGCTCAGTGCAACTGCATAAATATGTCGGTTAATAACCTTGCGGTTTTTGATCTCAAAGACCGGTGCCTGTATCAAACCGCTGATCATCTTTTGCGGATTGTTATAGAACGTAAAATCGTGAGAACTTAGCTTTGCATAGGTCATCACAAACGCTGCAGAGTGCAATGCACGGCCGGCACGACCGGCACGCTGTACATAATTTGCGGGGCTCGGCGGAACGTTACGCATATATACAGTTTCCAATGAGCCTACGTCAACACCCATTTCAAAGGTGGTCGAACAGCTAAGCGCGTTGATCTTGCCGTTTACAAATCCCTGTTGGTAAATCGTCTGTTGATCTTTCGCCAACTGTGCCGTATGCTCTTTGATGAACAAGGGCGACATCCGAGTGTCCCTGTACAAATTAGCATAATGGTTGTTCTGCAAGTCGATAGTGGGATCATATTTTTCCAACGAACCGTCACACTTCACGGAAGAACAAAATCCCTTGCAATAATATGGCGTAACTTTCCCACACTTTTTGCAACGATAAAAATGTAGTTTGCTATCTCCGCTAAGGCGAATACTGAAATCTTTTGTAGAAATCGTAGTTTCTTCGTTTCGCTGCTTTGCGAATACATTATCCCAGTAACTCAAAAGGATCTCGTTTGAATAATCCTCATCCTGTCCAGAAACACGGCATACACGGGCAAGACGAGCATTGGGATAATAGTTCCCGTTGGAGCGCTTCCTAGCCGCCCAGCCTGTTACCCAACTGCGTTGGGAATCTTCCGCTGTTTTGATTGCCTTCATATAGCGCTGCTTTGCAGCAAAGAAAATGTACTCCCGATCTGCATCCGTCAACTTAAAATCAGGAAGAATTGCTCCAGCATAGACCGCATCCATTACGAGCAGATTTAAGAAGTCTTTGCTTTCGGCGTCAGATATTCCGAATTCGTCTGCAATGTCACTGCAAACTTCAGCATTTGGATCATACTCAAATGAGAGCAAGCCCATACTCGCCAAACTTGTGGAGCGGCGTGCATTATACATCTCATTCAGCACGGCGATCCAAGCGTTACGCTTACAGGCGAGATCAATGTCCTGATTTTCAGGCTGATCCCACTCAGCAAAAGTTTTGTTGGCATTAAAATAGCGACTCAGTCGTTCCACAAAACTGCTGACGCTCAGGAAAGTCTTTCCTTCTTTTTTGCATTCCTCAATAACGTGCCAAATACCGCGGCGGCGCAGAAATTCCTGATAAGACTTTTCCATGTAGCAGGCAAAAAATGCAGCTTCGCTTCGACTATCAGAAAAGCACAGGAATTGCCGATGCTTTGTTGTTGTAGTAGTAGTCCGTGTATTGCGGGCCGCGAACAGCCCTCTACCGGAAGTTCGATTTTCTTTCGGTATCGGCGTTTCTTCTGTCTCAGGGAGAATATCAAATAGCTTTGTTCCAAGTACGGACGTTGCAGCTTCTGCGCCCAAATAGAATCTGCGCAGGTGTCCAAATCCACAAGCACTGCACTTGATTTGCTTTGTGTTTTTGACGGTCACCTTGGATAGCTTTATGTAATTAGATGCCGCATGATCACAAGGCGCTTCCAGTTTGGCATCAGCCTCACCGCTGATGGCTCCGCAAATGGGGCAAATCACATAATCATTTTCTGCACAGCCGGTTTCATCGTCAATCGTGACAGCTTTCTCGTCATCGTCTTCATCAAAGATATGGGCTTCGCCTTGTTCTTTGACAAGGTAATACTCTGCCTTGTCATCCCACTGCTTTACATTTTCCAAATGGTCACCAATCGTTTTTCCGACGATGGCAGTACGCCCGCAGTCAGTGCAAATAGCGCACTCAAACACAGCCTGTTGCTGAGAACCATTTCCTGTGAATAATTTTCTCTGCAAGAACAACTGTTTGGGTGTATTTAAGGTAATATAAGCCCCCTCAAGTGCGCGCACAAAGAAGTGATACCGTGCTTTTATCAGCGAAACTTTACCTTTTTCTGCGCGGGTACATACGTTGATAAATGCCACAAGTTCCTCTTTGCTGAGCGTAAACTGTCGGTCTGCCAGCTTTTGGAGCAGTTCATTGACAGACAGCGGACCGCTTTGAGAACAAATTCCTCTGACTGCTCCGAACAAAGGACTATGCAATAAAAGTTCGAATAGGCGTTCATCCTCATCAGCAGCATCCATGGTGAATCCATAATCTGCAAGAATCTCACTCGGTACGCGTTTGTTTTCCGCAATTTCCGTAAAAAGTTGATTGGGAATTTTCCAAGTGTCTTTTAAGGCTGGCTGTTTTTCTTTGGAACGGATAATATTCTCCCGCAGGAATGGCGCACCGCACAAACGGCTGGCAAAAGCAATAATATCGTCATCCGCATCATATCCACCAAGAGTGGCGCTCGTCAAAATATACTGTACACTGCCCGGCGTACTGATGCGGGCGCGCAGCCTGCGCATCAGTAGGGAGGTTTCCATTCCTGTTGCACCTTTATAGATATGGGCTTCATCCAATACAATATAGCGAAGCTGAGCCCCAGAAAAGACTTTGTCATCTTTAGGACGCAGCATCATATATTCAAGCATCGAATAGTTGGTGATCAGTATGTGCGGAGGATTTGTTTGCATCTCATCGCGGCAAATAACTTCGTTGGGTAGAGGATGTGCATTCCTGCCGTTGACACGCTGATACTCCGCCAACGCACGGTCTTTGGTTTGCTCAGTATTGCCATTATAAAGTCCAAAACGAATTGTAGGGTGATCCTTCAGCAATTTTTGCAGACGCTTAATCTGGTCATTAGCCAATGCGTTCATCGGGTAGATAATAATGGCACGCACAGCATCGTTCAATGTTCCGGCTTCTTCTTCCTTCAGGAGTGAATCAATAACGGGAATCAGAAAACACTCGGTTTTACCGGAGCCTGTACCGGTCGTAACAACAAGGTTCTTTCGTGCGTTGGCCTTTTCCAATGCAGCGATCTGATGGAGATATAACCCACGCTGAATTTTCAGTTCCTTGTCCTTTTCGGCGCAGTTTTCAAGTGTGTCGAATAATGGACTGACCTTATGCTCAGTAATCAATTCTGTAATCGATTCGCCGCTTTCATACGATCCGCTGACTTCAAGATATGGTCCTTTGGCAACTGCGCCGGACTCCTGAATAGATTTCTTCAATTCATCGGCATAATCCGGATCAGCAAAGTCAAATGTTGTGGTAATATAATCTGTAAATGCGTCTTTTATTTCCTGTGAAGCGGTAATAGGGTTAAACATTTTTACAACCTCATTTATTCTTTACCATTTCATATTCAAATTTATCGGGAATTTGAAGGACTTCTTTTTCTGTACGATTTAATGTGCGTTCGGCTTTATTTAGTATAGATCCATGACCGGCATCGATATATACAGCATCCCCGGTCACAGAATACATGGCAAGGAAATGCTCACTGATCAGCCAAATATCAATCGGATTTATTAACTCAAATTCTGTTTTGGACGAATCATTGCAGAAAAAGAACCATGACGCTTGTTTTGTATTCCAAAACTGAAGAGTTCCCTGATAATGTGGACACTTTCCGTCTTCTTCGGCAGGAGCATCGGATACATCAATATACTTCAAATCCACAATTCGGGTCATTGAATCTCGCAAACCAAGAACATTATAAACACCTTTTTCCCAATCCCAGCAGGAGGCAGACTTCAACTTCAAAATGGCATTTCGGTAGTTGAAATCGTATGGATTGCCAACAACCAGTTTGCCTGAATAAATTTCAGATTCCTCTTTTTTAAACACGGACTTTTTAATCGTTGTGACGGAAAAGCTATAAGCACCATCTGCTAAGCTAAGATTCTTTTCCAGCTGTTCATCTTTTCCATAGACGAAGTAGTTGTAGGGCTCTTTCTCCACATCATAGAGATATACATGAAAGTCTTGTCCCTTGTTTCCAATAAAGTTATCCTCAATTTCCCAGTAAAGCGCTCCATTTTCATAGATAAGCGGACACCTATTGAACGATGGCTTAAAGTGAACCGTCAACAAATTGTAAAAGACTGGTTTATTCATTCCTCTTTCTAAGCGCACAAAAAGATTTGCATTGCTGTCGGTTCCTTTATGCATCTGGAGAAAATTTCCGATTTCATATAAGTGATTGCTCTTAGAGCAGACGAGTTCATCATTGCCCATGAAGAACTTCGCAACCCAGCCTTTGGGACAATCGATACTGATAAAAGAATCAGCTTTCAAGTCATCAACCCAAAGGTCTTTGTTTTCCAATGTGAAAAGGTTTCTATGCTGGTCACTTTGCAATAAAGTGGCGTGAACCACTGGCAAGGATAATTGCAGTGTTGCCATGGCGGTAAATCCCGGTATTTGAATGGTATTGTTTCCCGGTTCTGAGTAGATTGTGAATTCACGGTGCCCATAATGAGCATCAAAGGTCTGTACTGTTACGGTTTTTCCTTCATCAAAGAATATCGGATAATTTAGTGAGTAGGTGAACTCTGGAATCACAAAATAATCATATACACACGCATTCTTGCCGCTGGCTAAGTCAAAAATTCTAATGCTATGCGAACCCGATTCGCCTATGATTGGCAGATAAAAATCTTTTTCCTGTAAATAGGCTGCAAGAGGGAATGTCTTGCCATCCAGTTGAATTTGATATTTTTCAATTTTTTCTTCTTCCGGAAGTTCAACGTCTACCGCTTCAATTCTGCTATGAACGGTGTACATAGCATTCTCGGAAAGCGCAAATGCAGAAGAAATTCGTTCGGGACGAACTTTAACTCGTACGCGACTTTTGGTGCTCGAATCCGCATAAAGCTCGATGCCGTTTACCGTTAGGCAGTGCAGAGCATTAACATCCAATGCGAATTTTTGTGCAAAATCGCATTCGACTGTATAAATGTCCCCAGAATCCTCATCGAAGTCAACATCGCTTTCCAAAGGCGTGAACAAATATGCCGCACCGTCCGCCGTCTTTTGAATATTACGGATTTCATGTCCCATATTTCGGCTAAGCATCAGATAATCTCGATACAATGTTTTGTGAGAATCATAGATTACATGATTGTTGTCGCCAATTATAACCTTGACGGAGAAGTGAAGGTTTGCGCTTTGCACTTGGTTCAGGAGAAATCTGTATTCTCGGCTGGTAAATACTTGATTGCCAAAGATCTTCATGGGTTCGGTATAAATTTCTTTACCGTCAAGTGAAATTACTACTTGAGGCCGGTTCCCATTCGCAATTAGTTGGCAGTCACTTTCTTCAAATCGAATTTTAGGGAGAACAATATAGGCAATTCCATCTATCAACTCATAGCTGGCATGAATATCAGACCGATGGATCGCCACACGATCGTTTCTATGATTCTTCCGGCTATCCTGCGCCTGTTTCCGCTGCCCTCTGGACTGTTGTTGGAACCACCGGTAGATAAGCAAGTCAAGGCGAAAGTGCTTTGTATCCAGTTGTTCATCTATGCCGTATCCACTTGTAATCACATCCATTTTGTGGATGATGTCTTCACAAAATACACAAGCATATCCTTGGCAAAGTTCCAATAATGTTTTGAAGCTTGCAGAGACAACCGCAGATCGAACATCGACCTCTGAATCGAAATTGTCATTCCATTTGGCCTTGATAGCCTTAACTAAGGGCTTGAAAGCCGGATCACCGGGTATGTACTGGCAGTCAAGGGTATTTACATAAAAGTCAAAAAGGATTGAGAAAAAACGGTTTGCTGCATCGGCAGGCTCCAAAGCGTGGATGAGTAAAGTATCATAATATCCTTGGTATCGTATTCCGTTTTTCTCGGTTGGAACAAGAAAATGATTCGTAAGGCGCATCACCTTATCAATCGCTTTGCAAAAGAAGCGATAATAGTGCTGATATTCCGTTGTACCTTGTCCCAGTGTATATCCGCAGAAGTGCTTAAATACAAACACCCAAATTTTACTTTGCGATTCGTCATCGTCCGCACTTCTCCCTTGCAGCGCGAAAATCGTTTCAAGAATAATTGCTTTTTCTTCTGTAATGGACAGCCCTTTTCCCTCAACGAATCGCTTATCAAATGCAGATTTTGCGTAGGAATACACTGCTGTTCGCTGCTCTTCCGTCAGAATAGCATTACCAAGAAACGTCTGAGTGGTATATATCTGGTTTATGACTGGTACAACTTCAAGACTTTCATCAACTTTTTCCCCTGAAAAGTCCATTGCGCGCTCAATATCTTTCCATACGAAGCCGTTGCTCTCTGTAAGCTGTCTCGATGACACACCAGCCCTTTTAGCTTCTCGATGCAGTGCCATATGGACACTTATGTTTTTACACAATTCCGCACTGTAAATTATTTTGTTCGGAAACAACTGCATCAGATTTTTCTGTAAAGCATTGCTCATTTCCATAAGTGCCACGACTCCTCCTGTTATTCAACTTTTGAGTTTTTTAGATTCGTTTATAAAATTATAGCAGATTTAAACAAAAATGTCACGAATTATACGAGCTTTTGATGCTTAGTGTAGAAAACTGCGGGGTCTTTATTGAGCAGGGGAGCTGTTCTTGTGCTTTTGCATTTTAGGTACTTTTCATTTACATTGTACATTCTTATCTGTCCAATAGTCCGTACTCCTTGAGGATTTCCCCGATAATTGTATGAGTGCACATATTCTTGGACAATATATTATGCATTGTGATATAAGATTGAGAAAACGTATAGAGACATCTAATTGTTTATCATGTTATATGCAAAAAAACAAAAGCAAAAATCCGAGGAAGCCGAAGCAATAATGATTGACAGTATGCCAGGGAGAACTGCTGATGGATATGCAGTTATTAGATGATGAGCAAGCCTTGATGGTGAAATCCATCATAGGTGGGCTTTCGCCTTAAATTGTGAACGTCTCGTAAACGATTAGCACTTTCTATTGACTGACTGCTAACGACTGGAGTATACTAAATATACAGATTTATTCTGTACCAGCACCTTTACAACTGAATACACAGCATAACAGGTACTTTACTTTCCCGGTGGGGCGCACAGCATGGTCACGGCAGACCATAACCCGCGACTGGGGAGAGGGCATAATGATACTCCTGCTGCCCCACGCGTCAGATGGGGTGACTGAGTTTGGATTGTAAGCATTAAGATCCTTACAAGGTCAGTGAACGGTCGCTGCCAGCGGCTTGCCTGTTATGTTCCCATGTCTGGGGGCAAGCGGCAAATTAGACATTTTTCTTCAGCATTTATTTTGATGCACACGGTCTCTTTTATTATTTACATGACCGTGTGATTGACGCTAGTATGCGTATCGTTTGATTTTTATTGAATTCACATCAAGATTTGCGGGGAAAGTGTACCCTTACACCCGGATAAAACAGAGAAAATATAGAAAGAGCCCGGAGGGCCTTACCAAATCGGTAAGGTTCTCCGGGCTCTTTTTTCTCCCCCCGGAAAGTGTATTCGAAAGGGTTACACAAGGCAACAGAAAAAATCAAGAAAGGATGTGAGTATATGACAAACGCAAAACAGACGAACTGTGCGAAATACGCACGCGGACCGCCAAAGTGAATCAGAACTGATTCACTTTCTTGGATCAAAACTGAAAAAGTGAATCAAATCTGATTCACTCGCAGTAACCGCCCAAATCCGCCCGGTGTGGGGCAGATGCCCCGCGTCGCACACGGACGCGACATCACCCACAAACCCGCCGTTTGGCGCGTTTGTGGGGCTGTGGGGCGGCGTGAGCCGTACAACTTAACACTAGAGAGTAAAACTTACTACACACAAAAAGACGATAGTATGAGATAATAGATATATACCAAACAAGAAAGGATGATGTGAATGACTACCACAAGATTACCGAAAACTATTACTGCCGGCGCGCTGCTTGCAACGCCGATACCTCCCGTAAAATGGATTATCCCCGGTCTGCTCCCGGCAGGGCTGGCAATCTTTGCCGGTCCCAGCAAGGCGGGCAAAAGCTGGCTGACACTGTGGCTCTGCTTACAGATTTCGCAAGGGAAATCTGTGTGGGGGCGCGAAATAGAACCGAGAACCGTACTGTATTTCTCGCTGGAAGATACACTGGGTCGTCTGCAAGAACGCCTTTACCAGCTTGTCGATGCAGAAGAAGACCCGGAACGGCTCATTCTGCAGACGGAAAGTCACGGAATTGGGCAGGGATTGGAGGAACAAATCGTCAGTTTCATCCATGCTTACCCTGATATTAGCCTCATCGTCATCGATACCTTGCAAAAGGTGCGAAAAGCCGACCGGAATGGTAGTATGTATGCCAATGACTATAAGGATATTGGGGCATTAAAAGAACTTGCCGACAAGTACGGCATCTGCATCCTGCTGGTGCATCATTTGCGTAAGCAATCATCGTCAGACCCCTACGACCAAATTTCCGGTTCAACGGGCATTATGGGCGTGGCGGATACGACATGGCTCATGCATCGTCAGCGCATGAGTAAAACCGCGACAATTCGTGTAATTGGACGCGATATGGACGAGAAAATGCTGCATATTCGCGAAGAAAACTGCGTCTGGACGTTGGATGAGGAAGAAAGCGCAGAACAGCAGGCGTTGAAAGCTATTCCTGACTACCTTTGGAAAGTTGCAGACTACATTGATTCGGTCGGAAAATGGCAGGGTACAGCTACGGAATTGCTTGTTGCAGCGAATATTTCTGATGTAAAACCTAACCAATTCACCCGGAAGATGGCGCATTGTGCCCGCGATGTGTTCAGCCCTCGTGGTATCGAATACAAGTACACCCGCACTGAACAAAAACGCTTGTTTGAATTCTTCCATGACGATGATGACGGTGATGACGATGATATTGATATATCGGAGTTGTTCCACTGGGGTATCCCACAAACATCGTCATCATCGTCAGCATCGTCATTAAGGTCGCTTGAGGAAAGCAAGCATGGGCGAAGTGTTGCCACAGGGCAACCCGCCGAAAAGCCTACGGGGACAGCCCCGAACCCCTGTGAGGCTGCTGGCGCATGAGAAAGCGAACTGTCGGAATCAACATCCGGGTGACCGTCACCGAGAAGAAAAAGGTGACGATGTTGGCTCGGAAGTGTGGTTTGTCACTTTCAGAATATTTGCGCCAGCGGGCGCTGGGATATGAACCGGGCGGACACCCGCCCAAGGAGGTATTTGATGTGTTGGATAAGATTGATGGAATGGCAGAAAGCTGTTCTGTGCGAGATGGCGCGGCCATCAACGCCCAGACTGACCGCTTGAGGGACCTGTTCATTGGCGGTAACTAAGATCTGGACGATCAAGGACAGTTTACAGCGCGTCCTTGACTATGCGGCCAACCCGGACAAAACCGAATACGATGCTCTTGCCCAAACGCTGCACTATGCGGAGAATGATGCCAAGACAAAGCTGAACGAGAGCGCCCAGCTCGTCACCGGCATCCATTGCAGGGCAGACCATGCGTGGGAAGATATGCGGGCTGTACAGGAACGCTTTGGTAAAACAGACGGCGTGGTGGCGCTCCACGCCTACCAGAGTTTCCGCGAAGGAGAGGTTACCCCGGAGCAATGCCATGAAATCGGCGTGGCGCTGGCCCGCAAGGTCTGGGGCAAGCGTTTCCAAGTGCTGGTCGCTACCCACATGAATACGGATAATCTGCACAACCACTTCGTTATCAATTCCGTATCGTATGTGGACGGCAAGAAATATGAGCAGCGCCGCAGCCAGTATGCCGAGTTCCGGGCAGCATCCGACAAGCTGTGCCGGGAGTACGGCTTGTCGGTGGTGGAGCAGCCCAAAGCCAAGGAACCGGCGCGGTACACCCGGATGCGGGAAGCCATCGACCAAGCCTGTGAGGATGCCAGCACCGCCGAGGACTTCCACAGGGCGTTGTATCGGCAAGGGTACATTTTCGGCAGTGACCCTAACCGTAGGTACGCAACCATCCAGGCGCGGGATGGCGGACGCGCCGTGCGGCTTTATAGGCTGGGAGAAGAATACGATCTTGCAGCCATAGATGACAGACTGCGGGGAAATTACCTGTTATATGGACCAAGGCTGTATGAACTGAAGCACCCACCCCGACAGTATATGCCGAAACGGTATCGCCCCCAAAATACCTATGCGGGAAAAGGCATTCTTCAAATTTTCTTCGAGGTATTCTTCGGAGAATCCCAAATGCACCGCTTGTATCTGTACTACTGTTATCAGCTGGGTATCCTGCCCAAGAAACAGCAACCGCGTATCAACCGCCCGGAACTGGAGCGCATCTGGAAAAACATAGACAAGGTGCTTGCAGAACACGCTTTTGTCCACGATCACAAGTTTCCCGCTTTGCAAGCAATCGTGGACTACCGCAAGGGCTTATCCCGGCAGATAGATGCCCTTGCCGCACAGCGGGCGGAAATCGTCAAACAGATGCGCCGAAAGGACGCCTCGCCGGAACTTGCAGACCGCCGTACAATGCTTACCTGTAAGATTGCGGAACTCCGCAAAGAGGATAAAATCGCAGAGGGAGCCATCAAGCGTATTCAACGCACACGCGAATCCAACCGTATAGACCAAGAAAACCGAAATCAAAATGCAAACTATAGGAACCGCCGCCGAGATCGTTCTCGACAGCGCTGACAAGGAGGTACAATGGCTTACA
>OBJO01000580.1_pt1 | contig 15635 bp, 11 predicted proteins | sample 1481741 | NCBI WGS metagenome assembly OBJO01 (sample SAMN06140803, study PRJEB22556) | human gut metagenome | host: Homo sapiens | place: China: Beijing | collected 2014 | reverse complement strand
TGACGTACATTCGCCTCGGGCAGTCCGCAACCACACTTTCTGGTGGTGAAGCCCAGCGCGTGAAGCTGGCGCGTGAGCTGTCAAAACGCGGCACCGGGCAGACGCTGTATATTCTCGACGAGCCGACCACCGGTCTGCACTTCGCCGATATTCAGCAACTGCTCGACGTACTGCATAAACTGCGCGATCAGGGCAATACCATTGTGGTAATTGAGCACAATCTCGACGTGATCAAAACCGCTGACTGGATTGTCGACCTGGGACCGGAAGGCGGCAGTGGGGGCGGAGAAATCCTCGTCTCCGGTACGCCAGAAACCGTCGCAGAGTGCGAAGCTTCACATACGGCGCGCTTCCTCAAGCCGATGCTGTAATCGTTAAGGCCGCTTTCAGAGCGGCCTTCTTCTTTCAGAGTTGCACCAGCAATTTACGTTTTTCTTCCGGCAGCAAATTCACCGCCTGCTGATAAGACGCATCCACCAGATAATAGATTTGCGAATCCGGCAGCGAACCGTCGAGATACACGGTGCTCCAGTGCGCTTTATTCAGATGGCGGCTTGGACGCACATCGCTGTGCTGCTGACGTAGCAGCTCCGCCAGCTCCGGGCTGGTTTTCAGCGAAACAGCTGGGCGATTTTCTACTTCTTTCACCATCGCAAACAGCACATCTTCCACTTTGATCTGCGTCGCTTTCCAGTCGTTATGCACGCTCTGTTCTGCGCCTGGTTTTGCCATGCAATATTGTAGCAACTCCGAAATGGTCATTTTTTACTCCCCTTGAAGTGTCGCGATGATGCGACGCGATCCGCCGTGGATGCGATGTTCCCCCAGCCAGATGCCTTGCCAGGTACCGGTCTGAATACGCCCTTTATGCACCAGCAATACAAGCAATGTTCCCAGCATTGAGGATTTGATATGAGAAGGCATATCGTCTGCTCCCTCATAGTCATGCTCATAATTTCCGTTATCGGGAACGGCGCGGAGGAAAAAACGCTCCATGTCGTGGCGTACGGTGGGATCGCAGTTCTCATTAAGTGTCAGAGAGGCGGAGGTATGTTGCAGCAACAGATGCAGTAAGCCGATGTTAACGCGCGGCATATCAGCCAGCTGATTCAGAATTTCATCCGTTACCAGATGAAACCCACGAGATTTGGCGCTAAGCGTGAGCGTCTTTTGATACCACATGTGCTGCTCCTTGATAAAACTCTCTTAATCAGTTTGCAGCAAGACAGCGAAAGGATAAAGGTGTGATTAAAAAAACAGCATTCGGGAGAGTATTACGCTCTCCCGCTCTGTCAGTATTCTGAATTGACGATCACCTCTTCACCAAACGCACCCGCTTGTGGCAAGGGTTTGTAGGTAGAGTTGGAGGCGCGCAGAATGCGGATACCACGAGCGCCGACATCGCGTGCGGCGGTAATATCGTTATCGGAATCACCATAAAAAATTCGGATATTTTTATCCTGCAGCCATTGCGATTTTGTATTTTGCCCTGGTTTATCGCCCGCAAAGATCACCGGATTCATGTTGGTGGCAGGAATATGAAAATTATCCGCCAGCGTTTTTGAAACCGTTTCTGTTTTGGTCGGGCTACGACCAGTCACAAAGAAGATCGCGTCACCGCGGCGTACATGCATATCAATCAGCTGGCGAGCGACCTCTTTTGGAATGCTGAATTCATCCCAGCCATTGTTCATTTTTTCCCAGAACACAGGATTTTTCAGATAATCTTCGCTTTCTGGCGAGAAGGTTTTTTTGCCGCGCCAGAAACCCGGACTGGAAAAAAGTACCGTATCATCGATATCAAACCCCACCGCCATTGGCGGACGTCCTGCGAGGCTATTTTCAATTTGTGCAACCGAAACCCAATGAATTGGCGCCTGTTCAGCGAGTTTGGCTACGTTAGTACCCGGATTAAGCGGTGAAGGAGATGAGGCCAGGGCAACAGCGGAACTGTTTAGAGCGAACAATAAGCAAACGGCACTCAATGCCTGTGTGATCTTGCGCATATTTTTCCCTAAATAGTCAGTAAGTTGAAACTTATTATTGTGCGTTTGTTGAAAAAACCATCTGACCATAACGCCAACCGCGGGGGAAAGGAAGGATTATCTGCGGATTTGTCACATAAAAAGAGCATGATCACATTTGGAATACCTGTGCGATAAACCACACATTGCCACGGTTATTCTGCTTACACATTCACACAATGGCACTCTTTTGGTTCTCGCAAACATTGTTCAGGGAATATACTGATGATAAATATAAATGCATTCAATGGATGATGAATGAAAATATCGTAGAATTATATATTTAAGAACAAATGGCGATTTCACATTACAAGCATTTCACTTTTTCTTATCATGCTCGCGGTTTCAATCGCTTTTTTGCACTTGCGTTTTAATACCTTGTCCGGTACCGATAAAATGCGGCTTGAAATGTATAAGTCCACATTATATTCCACCATCGAGCAATTTTATGTTTTACCCTATATGCTCTCAACAGACCATATCATCCGTCAGGCGGTAATTACGCCTGACGATATGACGTCCAGCGAACTCAATCAACGAATTGCACATTTCAATACTCAACTCAAAACCGCAGCAATATTTATTCTGGATACCCAAGGTAAGGCCATCGCTTCTAGCAACTGGCAGGACCCCGGCAGCTATGTAGGGCAAAATTATAGCTATCGCCCCTATTATAAACACGCCATGTCTGGCTTAAATGGACGCTTTTACGGTATTGGTAGCACTACGAATACACCGGGATTCTTCCTCTCTACAAGTATAAAAGATAAAGGAAAAATTGTCGGTGTTGTAGTAGTAAAAATAAGTCTTAATGAAATTGAAAAAGCATGGGCCGAAGGTCCTGAAAATATTATCGTGAATGATGAACATGGGATTATATTTTTAAGTTCAAAATCGCCATGGCGAATGCGAACACTGCAACCGTTACCTGTTCAGGCAAAACAAAAACTACAATCTACCCGTCAATATAGTCTCGACAATCTTTTACCGGCGGATTATTATCCTTGTTATACCGTGAGCAATTTTACTTTCCTGAAAGATAAAAAAGAACAACTCTGTTTATTCCCGCAATATTATACGCAACAAATAGCCATTCCAGAATTTAACTGGAAAATGACAATTATGGTCCCCTTAGATAACCTGTACTGGTCATGGGCTATTTCGTTAGTCATTACACTAATTATTTACCTGCTGTTTTTGTTATTTATTAAATACTGGAGAATGCGATCTCATGCACAACAATTATTAACACTGGCGAATGAAACATTAGAAAAACAGGTTAAAGAGCGTACATCTGCCCTGGAATTGATCAATCAAAAATTAATACAGGAGATAAAAGAGCGCAGTCAGGCTGAACAAGTATTACAAATTACGCGTAGTGAACTGGCAGAGTCCAGCAAACTGGCGGCGCTTGGACAGATGGCAACCGAAATTGCCCATGAACAAAATCAACCGTTAGCCGCCATTCACGCACTTACTGATAACGCGCGTACTATGCTAAAAAAAGAGATGTATCCGCAGGTTGAACAGAATCTGAAACACATTATTTCAGTGATTGAGCGGATGACGCAGCTCATTTCCGAACTTAAAGCATTTGCCTCGCGCCATCGCGTACCTAAAGGTTCTGCCGATGTCATCAAAGTGATGTATAGCGCCGTGGCGTTACTTAATCACAGCATGGAGAAAAATAACATTGAGCGACGAATAAAAGCCCCATCCATGCCGTTATTTGTCAATTGCGATGAGCTCGGTCTTGAACAGATATTCAGTAATTTAATTAGCAACGCCTTAGATTCTATGGAAGGTAGCTCTTACAAACGACTGGATATCGCCATTCGCCAGGCAAATAACAAAGTTATTATTACCATTAAAGACAGCGGTGGCGGTTTTGCACCTGAAGTTGTCGATCGCATATTTGAACCATTTTTTACCACTAAACGTAGAGGAATGGGGTTGGGACTGGCAATAGTCAGCGAAATTGTCCGAAATTCGAACGGCGCACTCCACGCCAGTAATCATCCTGAAGGCGGCGCAGTAATGACATTAACCTGGCCTGAATGGGGAGAAGAACATGAATAATAAATCCAGTGAAATTACTATAGTTTATATTGAGGATAGTGACGATGTACGTTTTGCCTGTGAACAAACGCTCACGCTGGCTGGTTATCGTGTTATTTCCTGTTGCGATGCAGAACACAGTATTCCCCTTATTCAAAGTCAAGCCAACATTATTATACTGACCGATGTCAGGTTACCTGGAATATCAGGACTAGAGCTCCTCAGTTACATCAACGAAATGGATAGCAAAATTCCGGTTATTTTAATTACCGGACACGGTGACGTGGAAATGGCGGTGGATGCCATGCGTAATGGTGCATTCGATTTCATTGAGAAACCAAGTAGCTCAGATAAATTATTGAGTATTATTGCCAGAGCGGTAGAAAAACGGCGATTGGTTTTAGAAAATCAGCAATTACTGGCGAATCTGCAACAGGAAAATGGCCCGGTGCTGATTGGTCGTAGTCCGCAGATGCAACAACTGCGTAAAATGATCCTTAATGTCGCAGATACCGGTGCCGATGTCCTTATTTATGGTGAAACAGGTTGTGGTAAAGAAGTCGTCGCCAGAATGCTGCATCACTGGAGTACCCGCCGTCAGGGGCAGTTTGTTGCCTTAAACTGTGCAGGCTTACCAGAAACGTTGTTTGAAAACGAAATATTTGGTCATGAGGCGGGCGCATTTACCGGTGCGGTTAAAAAGCGTATTGGAAAAATTGAACATGCAAATAGTGGTACGTTATTTCTCGATGAAATAGAGGGAATGCCATCAGGAATGCAGGTAAAACTGCTACGTGTATTGCAGGAAAGAACCATTGAACGATTAGGTGCCAATCAATTAATTCCGGTGAATTGCCGTGTTATTGCAGCGACCAAGGAAGATTTACTGCGTCGCAGCGAAGAACATCTGTTTCGTCTCGATCTCTATTATCGTCTGAATGTGGTTAGCTTGAATATTCCACCTCTACGCCAGCGACGAGAAGATATCCCTGAACTGTTTTACTGGTTCGCCAGTCAGGCGGCACAAAAATATAATCGTCCTCTGCCTGATATTTCTCCCATGTTACTGGCCTGGTTGCAATCACAAAGTTGGCCTGGCAATGTACGTGAACTTAAACACAATGCAGAGCGTTTTGTTCTCGGTTTACTGACCCACCACCAGCCAGTGCCAATGACTCAGCAAGAAGAGAGTGGCCTTACCGCCTGCATTGATGCTTTCGAGAAAAAGTTAATCGAAGATATGCTGCGACAAACGGAAGGCCAGGTCAGTTTGACAGCGCGGCTATTACAGCTGCCGCGCAAGACTTTATATGACAAACTCAACAAACATCAGATTCAACCGCAAGTTTATCGACCAGAATCATCCAGCTAATGCTGATTCCTGAGGATGTAACCCCAAATCGATACCTTTGCGGGCGTAATGTTCAACTATCCAGGACCAGAATGATACCGGGATCGTAATCATCTTCGCATTGCGTTCCCGGTTGGCAGCTTCTGGCATACCGGGGTAAATCACCGGATTGCCGCCAGGTTGAGGCTGCGTAGCTAACAGATAATCCGCAAAGAACTGCCCTTTCTCCCCTGCCAGATCGGTGAATTGATCAGGATCGATAATCAACGCAAAAAGATGATTATGCGCAGATCCATCCGTCTGATGATCTTCGGCGATCGTGTCACCACCAGATAAGATCCCCGCCATCATTTCAATCATCAGTGCCAGGCCAAATCCTTTATGCTCACCAAATGGCAGTAACGCCCCTGGAGGATTGCTGAATAACACCCCAGGATCATTGCTTGGATTCCCCTGTGCATCGATCAATTGTCCCGGCGCGGCCTGCTTCCCGGTGGACGACATTACCCGTGCTTTATTTAGCGCCATGCTACTGGTGGCAAAATCAACCAGAATCGGCGGACGCCCATCACTGAACGGCCAGGCAAAGCAGAAAGGGTTAGTGGTCATACGCGGTTCCGCACCGCCCCACGGGGCGACCAGTGCCGGACGCCCGGTGACGTTACTCATGGCCAGCATCGCCAGGCCTTGATCAGCAACCATTTGCCCGTAATGCCCCATACGCCCTAAATGATGCGCATGGCACAACGTTAACAGGCAAAAACCGCGGTGTTTTGCTTGTTCGATGGCAGCATTTACCGCCACTTTTCCGGCGTGTTGACCAAAGCCATTGTGGGCATGAAAACGTTGTAAATTACCTTCACTTGTTAAGCATTCCGGGCGGGCATTCGCGGTTACATCGCCACGAGCGATATTTTCCAGATATTTCGGTAGCAGCGTGACGCCGTGGCTGGCAAAGCCATAACGTTCCGCTTCAATCATATGTTCCGCCACATCCTGAGCGATATCGGCATCACAGCCATTAAGTTCCAGCAGCCCGGCAGCTAACCAACGCACTTTTTCAACAGCAATTTGTAATGACATCGTTGGTTTCCTCACATTAGACCTAAAATTTTCCACCAGGTGGCGGCAAACAGTAGCAACAACAGGTAGCCGATTACCGTCAGGTACAGTCCCACACGGGTAAACTGGCGTGGCGTGAAGGTATCCGTACCCATACACACCATATTTTGTGGCGCGTTAATCGGCAGGATGAAGCCAAAACTGACACTGAAGGCGAGCAGAATGGTCATGCCGACCGGGTTAACGCCGAGTTCTGGCGGCAGACTGCTTAACAGGCTAATCAGGATGGGCAGCAATGCGGCAGTTAGCGCAGTGGCACTGGCAAACCCCAGGTGAATAATTATCAAGAAAGCGGCGAGAATCGCGAAGATGGCTAATGATGGCAAGCCATCAAGACCAAAACCTTTCACCACATAGTTCGCCATCCATGAAGCTGCCTGCGTATCAAGCAGCGTGGACCCCAGGCTGATACCAATACCAAACATCAGCAACGTGCCCCACTGCACACGTTTTTCGACCTCTTTCCAGCTCATTACACCGATGCCTGGCAGCAACATAATCGCCAGTCCGGCAAGGGTGACAGAGGTGGTATCAATACTGTGTAATTTTCCGCCAGTAGACCAAAAGAGCAGTAACAATAGCGAAATACCGATCAAGCGTTTTTCTTTACCGGTGGTTGGCCCTAACTCTGCGAGTGCTTTTTTAATGGCCTCGCTCCCCCCTTCAACAGCTTCCGTTTCTGGCGGCAACAATTTACGTGCGAGGAAATAGAGGATCACCGACATGGTGAGGCTCCAGGGCGCGCCCGCTAACAGCCAGTCAAGCCAGCTGACAGAATGCCCGGCGCCGAAAGTTTTATTGATAAAACCGATAGAAAGCAGGTTTTGCGCCGCCGAAGTTTGAATACCAACGTTCCAGATACTGGTCGCCTGGGCGATAACAATCATCATTGACGCCGCTAAACGTGAATGTTTATCCACCTTAAATGCCGCAATGACCCCCATCATAATCGGCACCACGCAAGCCGTACGGGCAGTGGCACTGGGTACAACCAGGCTCAGGACGATGGTCACCACAATGGCACCGATAATAATGCTGCGGCTGCTGGCACCTATTTTCGACATAGTAAACAGCGCAATGCGTTTATCCAGCCCGGTAATGGTCATTGCCGCCGCGATAAACATTGCTGCTGCCACCAGCGCCAGAGCAGAATTAGAAAAACCCGACAGAGTCATTTTCAGCGCTTTCGCGGTGCCAAGGATCGTGTCCGGGTGATTCATATCCGGGGCAAAACCAACCATAAAGATAATCAGTGCGGAAATAACAATTGCACTGGCGGTGTAATCCATCGCTTCGCTGATCCAGACAATAATGGCAAACACCAGAATGGCGATCATATTTTGTCCGGCGACGGGCAAGGTATCGCCCAGTGGCAGAAGGGTAATAATAATTCCGGCAATGATCGCCAACCACAGGCCGGGATTAGGGATAATTCGACGCTTTTGTGGTGCGCCATGGGATATTGATGACATATTCACCTCATTGTGAAAAATAAAAAACCTGCCTGGCTATTGCAGGAGCTATGCCATCTTTAATTTTTTAATAACGCTTTGTTATTTAATGAGTTAGCTATTTATCCTTTTTATTTTATGCGCGGTTTTCCGCACAGTTATTAAAAGATGATTCCCTTACCACACAGATAAAAAAAGGGAGCGATATGCTCCCTTGATATTCATTTATGGATTACTTAATAACATTCCATAACGTTTCGCCAAGCAACGCCGGGTTTCTTGTCCATGCCATGCCTGCTTTATCGAACGCACGGAATTTATCCTCTGCACTGCCGCTACCGCCAGAAATAATGGCTCCGGCGTGCCCCATGCGTTTTCCTTTTGGTGCAGTAACACCGGCAATATAACCTACGACCGGTTTATTCATTTCATGACGAATAAATTCCGCAGCCCGTTCTTCCGCATTACCACCAATTTCACCGATCATAATTACCGCGTCTGTTTGCGGATCATTTTCGAATAAACGCAGCGCATCAATAAAGTTAGTCCCCGGAACCGGATCGCCGCCAATACCAATACAGGTGGATTGCCCAAGTCCCAGCGCCGTGGTTTGCGCTACAGCTTCGTAGGTTAATGTACCGGAGCGGGAAACAATCCCAATACGCCCTGGGCGGTGGATTTCACCAGGCATAATCCCGATTTTGCACTCGCCCGGCGTGATAACTCCTGGGCAGTTTGGCCCAATCAGCCGCACATCCGGGTGGCAGTCAAGCAGCCGACGAACTTTCACCATATCCAGTGTCGGTACACCTTCAGTGATCACCACAACCAATTTGACGCCAGCTTCAATAGCCTCAACAACAGAATCCAGCACAAACGGTGCAGGCACATAAATCACGCTGGCATCAGCCTCAGTTTGTCGCATCGCTTCTTTCATTGAATCAAAAACCGGGCGATCCAGATGCCGTTGCCCGCCCTTACCTGGCGTCACTCCACCCACAATCTGCGTGCCATACGCAATAGCCTGCTCTGTATGAAATGTGCCGTTTTTGCCGGTAATGCCCTGCACCAGTACCCGCGTGTGTTTGTTGATCAAAACGCTCATCTTAACCTCCTGTTAATTCAGTAACGCAATGATGCGTTTAGCGGCATCATCCAGAGAATTGACGGCTTCCACCGTCAGGCCACTTTCTGCCAGTAACCGCTGCCCTTCGGCAGCGTTATTACCGGAGAGACGCACCACGACAGGCAGGGTGATACGGGCCTCATTCAGAGCATGAATAATGGCTCTGGCGATCATGTCGCAACGGATAATCCCACCAAAAATATTAACCAGAATGGCTTTCACTTTGCTGTCGGAAACAATCAGCCGAAAGGCTTCACTGACGCGCTCCTGGGTTGCGCCACCGCCAACATCCAGGAAGTTTGCGGGTTGTTCACCGTATAGCTTGATGATGTCCATGGTTGCCATAGCCAGCCCTGCACCATTGACCATGCAGCCGATATTTCCGTCCAGCGAGACATAATTAAGATCAAGCTTCGCTGCCTGGCTTTCGCGTGGATCTTCCTGGGTTTCATCACGTAGCACCTGGAGTTCCGGGTGACGATACAGCGCGTTATCATCCAGCGATACTTTCGCGTCTGCACACATAAATTCGCCCGTTTCCCGCAACACCAGAGGGTTAATTTCCAGCAGGGCGAAATCCAGTTCGTTAAAGGCTTTCCACGCCTGATTAACCAGGCGACTAAAGGTAGCAAATAGCCCGTGTTCCAGTTGCAGAACAGCAAACATTTCGCGGATATGGCAAGGCTGCACGCCTGTCAGTGGATCAATGCTGACACTGCTGATTTTCTCCGGTGTCTCATGGGCGACTTTTTCAATTTCCACACCACCTTCCGGGCTGACAATAAACGTGACCCGCTGGCTTTCACGATCCACCACCATGCCAAAATAGAGTTCCTGGCGTACCGGATAGATGTTTTCGCACAGCAAAATACTGCTGACATACTGCCCTTCTGGCCCGGTCTGATAAGTCACCAGTTGCGATCCCAACATTTGCTGTACAAAAGCCTGTGCTTCCGGCAGCTGCTTAAGCACTTTTACGCCGCCAGCTTTACCGCGCCCACCAGCATGTACCTGCGCTTTAAGTACCGCGCCTTTATTCGGGCAAGCAATATGTTGCCAGGCATCTGCCAGTTGCGAAATCTGTTGGATGGCTATCTCTTTTGGACACGGCATCCCCATGCCAGCCAGTAACGATTTGGCCTGATACTCATGTAAATTCATATATTCCCTCAGTGGTATGTGTTATCCGTGTAATGCTTTATTATTCAAGGCCATTGCTGCTTCGTGGATGACTTCGCTTAATGTCGGATGCGCATGGATCGCACAGGCAATATCCTCGCCAGAGGCGCTAAAAGTCATCGCCAGCGCAATTTCATTGATCAGCTCCGATGCCTGCGGGCCAACAATCGCTCCGCCAAGTACGCGGTCAGTGTGTTTATCGCTGTATAACGTGCAACGCCCACCTTCCTGGCCTAATGCTAAGGCGCGACCGTTACCGGCAAACAGAGAATTTCTTTTGTTAAAGACTCTGCCAGCGGCTTTCAGTGAGGCCTCGTTTTCCCCTACCCACGCAACTTCCGGTTGGGTGTAAATCACCGAAGGGATCAGCGCAAAATTAATCGGCTCTACCGCCAGTCCGGCAATTTGATCAGCAACCACCACACCTTCAGCCATCGCTTTATGCGCCAGCATCGGCCCTCGCACGACATCACCAATTGCCCACAGCCCGGCTTTCCCGGTACGGCATAAGTTATCGACGGCAATACCGCCACGGTTATCGGCTTCAAGACCGAGTTGCACGAGATCGACACCAGAAAGTCGCGGTACACGTCCAATGGCAAGAATTAATTTATCGAAGCGGCTTTCTTCTCGCTTCTCACCCTGCCGCCAGCGCACATGCACACCGTCATCCCGTTGTTCAATAGCCTCAATCTCTACTGCCAGTTGCATTTTCATCCCACTGGCAATCATTGCTTTACGGACTTCGTTCGACAGGCGAGCTTCCAGTGCAGGCAAGAACGTTGGCGCCATCTCCAGCAACGTGACGTCTGAACCGACCCGATTCCACACAGACCCCAGTTCAAGGCCAATCACGCCAGCGCCGATCACACCGAGACGCGGCGGCACAGCGGTTAACGCCAGGGCGCCGCGATTATCGAGAATTTGCTGATTATCAATGGTAACGCCAGGCAGTTGACGCGGCTGAGAACCTGTTGCAATCACCACATTACGGGCGCGGATTTGTTGATCGTTTACACGTAATTGCCAAATCTCATCCCGAGCATGTTCTAACGTTGCGAGGCCGCACAGGTACTTCACTTTATTTTTCTTAAACAGCAAGCCGATGCCCATTGTCAGGCGGCTTACTATGGCGTCTTTACGTTGAATCATCGCAGCTGCATTGAAAGATACGCCGTCAACATTAACGCCATGAATGCTCGCCTCATGCTGCACTTGCGCGTACAGTTCGGAAGATTGCAGCAACGATTTTGACGGAATACAGCCGACATTGAGACACGTACCGCCCGGCGAAGGTTCGCCCTGTGCATTAACACCATCATCAATACATACTACGGAAAGCCCATTCTGCGCAGCCCGCAGTGCCGCTACGTAACCACCAGGCCCACCCCCCATAACTGCCACATCAAAAATTGTACTCATCGGCGCCCTCCTTAAAGATCCAGCAACAGTTGTTCCGGCGATTCCAGTAGCTCACGTATTGCCACCAATGTCTGCACGGCTTCCTGACCATCGATAATGCGATGGTCATAGCTGAGAGCAAGGTACATCATGGGACGAATAACAACCTGGCCGTTTTCTGCGACCGGGCGCGGCGTGATGGCATGCATCCCAAGAATGGCCGACTGCGGCGGGTTAATGATTGGCGTTGACATCATCGAACCAAAAGTACCGCCGTTGGTGATAGAGAACGTGCCGCCCTGTAACGCCTCCAGCGGCAATTTGCCATTGCGTGCCTGTGTGGCGTATTCGGCAATTTGCCGTTCAATTTCCCCTAAAGAGAGTGATTGCGCATTGCGTAACACAGGCACTACCAGGCCGCGGTTGCTGCTCACTGCAATGCCGATATCGCAATAATCACGCCAGATAATCTCGTTGCCATCAACGCTGGCATTCACTACAGGGAAGCGCTCCAGCGCCCGGGTAACGGCCTTAACAAAGAAGGACATAAAGCCCAGCTTCACGCCGTGCTTCTCGGCAAAACGATCTTTCCAGCGGGTGCGTAAATCCATCACGCTCTGCATGTTTACTTCGTTGAATGTGGTAAGAATGGCGTTATTTTGTTGGGAAGCCAGCAGACGCTCAGCAATTCGCTGACGTAAGCGCGACATCGGCTCACGACGTTCATGACGAGCACCCGGTGTCAAGGGTTTAGCTGGCGCGATCTCCGCCACCCGTTCAGGCTGAGTGGCTGGTGCAGGAGTAACGCGCTGCACATCCTCTTTCAGGATACGTCCATTTCTCCCGCTCCCCGCAACGTCAGCAAGTTCGACACCACTACGCTGTGCCTCCAGCCGTGCGGAAGGCATCGCCAGGGTTTCGGTGACTGGTGTGACGGTTTCTTCTATGACAGCTTGCGGCTTAAGATGCGCCAACAGTTGCGCAGACGTGACCGTGCTACCTTCGCTGACGATAATATTGCTTAACACGCCATCGTGCGGGGCCGGTATTTCCAGAATGACTTTATCGGTTTCCAGCTCGGCAATCACATCATCGCGTTTTACGTGCTCGCCTTCTTGTTTACACCAGGTTGTCAGCGTGCCTTCCGTGACAGATTCCGGTAATACAGGGACAGTAATTTCGATCATAAAATGTTCTCCTTATTATTTTTGTGCGCCTTTCATGGCTGAATATCTGCAAACGCAGCAGCAAGAAATTCGTCGATTTGTTGTTTATGTACACGCCCATACCCTGTCGCCGGAGCTGCCGCTGCCGGGCGGCCTGCATACTGCCAGTAAGGAGTGTTAATTTTCAGTGCCGCCAGCTCATGACGAATCTGCCGCCACGCGCCCTGGTTTTCTGGCTCTTCCTGCAACCAAATCCATTCGTAGCAGTTCGGCCAACTCGCCAGAACATCATTCAGTTCTGCGACCGGGAACGGGTAGAGTTGCTCCAGGCGAACAATCGCTACCTCATCTTCACACTCACGCTGCTTACGGGCTTCCAGTACGTCGTAATAGACCTGGCCGCTACACAAAATAACGCGCTTAACTTTCTGGGACTGATGCAATTGCGGATCGGTGACTACCGGTTTATAAGCGCCATCAGTGAATTCAGAAAGCTCGCTCATAGCGCCTTTAAACCGAAGTAAACGCTTACTCATCATTATCACTAACGGTTTGCGCATTGGGCGTAATGCCTGACCGCGCAACAAATGGAACATTTGTGCTGACTCACTGGGCATCACCACCTGCATGTTGTTTTCTGCGCACAGTTGCAGCCAGCGCTCAGGACGCGCAGAAGAGTGCTCCGGCCCTTGTCCGTCATAGCCATGCGGCAGAAGAATGGTTAAACCGCTATAGCGATCCCACTTGGTTTCGCCAGACGAGATAAACTGGTCAATAGCAACCTGAGCGCCGTTGGCAAAGTCACTAAACTGTGCTTCCCAAATAACCAGTTGCTGAGGCGCAGACGTTGAATAGCCATATTCAAAGGCTAAGAGCGCTTCTTCATTAAGCACCGAATCATAAACATCGAAAGATGCCTGACCAGCGCGGATATGCTGTAACGGCAGATAACGACGGGCTTCAGTTTGATGATGTACCACTGCATGGCGATGACTGAACGTGCCACGCCCTGAGTCTTCACCAGAAAGACGCACACCAACACCCGCATCCACAAGCGATGCATAGGCCAGCATTTCAGCCATTCCCCAGTCTATTGGCTGAGTACCTGCGGCCATATCCTGGCGTAATGCCAGTTGCCGTTTAATGGTAGGATGTGCGACCACATCGGGTGGCAGTGTAGAAATGATTTCACCATACGCTGCCAGCTTTTGCCGAGGCAATGCCGTAGATACCGGGGCGCTCCAGTGAGGGTTGGTCAACCCATACCAGTTAGCGCTAAAAGAGTGAATTGCAGGTTTGAGAGGCTGCGGCTCACGTTTCTGGCAGCTATCCAGCCAGTCGCGATAGCGTGCCGTCATCTCATCTTGTTGCGCCTGAGTTAACAGGCCGCGGCGGGCAAGAGATTCACCATAACGGGCGAGCGTACCAGGGTGAACATCCACTGCCTGATACATTTGTGGCTGGGTAAGACGTGGCTCATCGCTTTCGTTGTGTCCGTGCTTACGGAAGCAGCAAATATCGATGATGATGTCGCGCCGGAAGGTGTCTCGCCATTCGCACGCCAGTTCCATTACCTGGCAAACAGCGTCAACGTCATCGCCATTAACGTGGATAATTGGGGCCGCTACCATTTTGGCAATATCGGTGCAGTACCGTGAAGAACGCATATCCTGCAAGCGGGAAGTGGTGAAGCCAATCTGATTGTTAATCACCAGATGTAGCGTACCGCCAGTGCCGTAGCCCTGAGTCTGCGATAAGTTAAACGTGGTTTGGTTGACGCCGAGGCCGCCCAACGCGGAATCCCCATGAATAAGTACGCCCACCACTTTTGCCTGACCATCCTCACCACGGCGTTCCTGCCTGGCTCGCACCTGGCCCAGCACCACCGGATTCACGATCTCCAGATGTGAGGGGTTATACGCCAGCGCCACATGCAGCGAACCGGCAGGTGTTTCCAGATTGCTGGAATACCCCATGTGGTATTTCACATCGCCTGAACCACTGCCGATCGTCTGCTTGCCTTCAAACTCAGCAAAAAGCTGTGCCGGGTCTTTATTCAACAGATTAACCAGAACATGACCTCGCCCGGCACGCTGCTTGGCTTGAAGAGTACTACCAGACCTGGTTGCGTACGCCGGAACAACTCCCGGAAGACTGGCGGCGTTTTTTTCTTTCACCTGAACTGACTGTCCAAAGCGTATCCGGTGATAACAACGTCAGCGGTGCGACGTTAAAAAAACAGGCTGCGGTAATACAACTGATCAATGCCTGGCGCACGCAGGGGCATCTGCGCGCAAAGCTTGATCCACTTGGTTTGAATCCCCCGGCTGACGTTCCCTCCCTCCAGCCTGGTTTTTGGGGATTAAGCGAAGAAGACTTGTTGCAGGAATTTAGCGTCACCTTTGGCGCACACACCACGCAAATGCCACTTAAGCAACTGCTTAACCTGCTGGAGCAAGCCTGGGCGGGTAGCCAGGCTTATGAACTTGCTCATCTGGAAAATCGTGAAGAAATCAACTGGTTGTTATCACGGATTGAGAGCAGCAATGCGCCACAAGCAGATGTACAAACCTGTATTGCTCGTTTTGAAAAACTGATGGCGGCAGAGACGTTAGAGCGTTATCTGCATACCCGTTATGTTGGGCAGAAACGGTTTTCTCTGGAAGGGGGCGAAAGTGCAATCCCGGCGCTCGATACGCTGACAAAACGCCTGCGTGCGCAAGGTGTGGAGGAAATGGTCATTGGCATGGCGCACCG
>OBJO01000576.1_pt1 | contig 15688 bp, 14 predicted proteins | sample 1481741 | NCBI WGS metagenome assembly OBJO01 (sample SAMN06140803, study PRJEB22556) | human gut metagenome | host: Homo sapiens | place: China: Beijing | collected 2014 | reverse complement strand
GTAGTAGCCGAGCCCTCTGGAAAGCACCATTGCCGGAAGAAGCAGCGTGCTTCCAAAGACCGGCGGGAAAATTTTCAGGAACAGTGTCTCGCTGATTCCCATTCCTCCCGGAAGCGGCAGCATGTCAACCGATACGGAAATGACCGCCTGCAGCAGCACAATGGTGATAAAGGAAATGCCTGATAAATGGAAGGCGCGGTATACAAACCATGTTGCTGCAAATAAAGCAAACCTCTGTACAAATGTAATCGCAAGGACATTGACCAGCACCATTTTGTGGGTGCCAAGATACGCTGCAGTATTCTGGTAGACTTCCATGGAAGCTTCCAGTTTTTTCAGGCGGCTTTCTTTTCGTTTCATCAAATGCAGTTTTTCCACGATTTTCAGTCCCAAAACCAGAATTGTCCGCGCAAGCGCCGGATGAAAAACCAGAATAAGCATGGCTGTGACACAGAAGACATTCAGACCGATTCCCAGATAGAAAACCGGAAGGATTTCCGTCAGATACCGGTGCAGGAAGCCCTGTCCGAACAGAACAAGCCCAAGTCCCACCACGACCAGCACCGCTTTGTAGGTGATCGTGACGATCATCAGAATCACCGTTGATACCGGAAGAGATATTTTCTCCTTTTTCATATAGTAGAGCTGCATCGGCTGGCCGCCGCTTGCGGACGGTGTGATACAGCTGAAAAAGAATCCGACGGAAGAAAACAGAAAACATGTCCGCCTCTTCACCGGAATCTGGAAGGAATGCATCATGTACCAGATGATGATCGATTCTCCCCAGATAAAAAACACGACACAGAACAGTCCCGGCAGCAGCCACCGCACATCTGCCCGCCGCATTGCTTCCATCATTGCGCCAAGGTCTTCGCCGTGGAAAACACCGTATATCGTCAACGCAAAAATCACAACGAGAAAAACAGTATTCACGATCATTTTTTTCTTACTCTGCACGGCGTTTCCACCTCCTTCGTTCCAATATCATGCCATACCATGCACCAAGATGCGTGCGTCCCGCGATCTGCCACGTCACTTCTGCCAGAAGCGCTCCGCCAATCACATCTGCAATCACATGCTGCTTTGTTGTCAGCGTAGAGACAAACACGGCAAGTGCCGCCCAGAAAGAGAACCGCTGATACCAGCGCGGAATCTCCCGTCTGCTGCGGACTGCGATATAGCAGAACCAGCTGTTCAGGCAGTGAATCGATGGGAACAAATTGTCCGCCGCATCCATCTGGTAGAGCAAGGTAAGCATCTGATTCCAGAATCCCTGTTCCGGGATCGACGGCCTTACGTTCGTTGTCGGCAGCAGCAGATAAAATGCCATACAGACAAGCCGCGCCAGAACATCTGCTGCAAAGAACCGCCAGACAAATTCTTTCTCTCTGCTTGCGGCAATCAGATAATTTACAATCCAGACCAGATAACAGCCAAAATAAATCACGATCGTCCACGGGATCACCGGGATCTGCTGGTCCAGCACCGTTTCTATATTGTAATGTTTCCACGAACTGGTAAACGGCCGCGTTCCAAAATAAGCGATAAAATTCGCTGTCAGCGTCAGAATTAGCGGCAGGATACCATAGTATGGAAACTTTCTTCTCTCGTCTCTCTTCAAAATCCGTCCTCCCTTGTCTCAAACACGTATCAGTATACGCAAAAACATTCCCTGACACAACCCAGTTCCGCTCGTTTTCAGAAACCTTAATAAAATCTTCTGTTTTTCGGCAGGGAAAAAGAAAGATTTAGAAGATTCGCAGAGAAAAAAACGACCATATAGGGCTTCACGGGTGTTCCTATATGGTCGTTTTCTTTCAGCATCGTATTTTTGTCATAAACGAATTTTTTATTCAATCATCATGGCATCGCCGAAGGAGAAAAAGCGGTATTTTTCTCTTACAGCCTCTTCATAAGCTGCCATAATATGCTCTTTTCCAGCCAGTGCCGATACCAGCATCACCAGTGTGGACTCCGGCAGATGGAAATTGGTGATCAGTCCGTCGATCATCTTGAAGCGGTAACCCGGATAGATAAAGATCTCGGTCCAGCCGCTTCCGGCTTTTAAAATGCCGTCCTCGCCGGTTGCCGACTCCAGAGTACGGCAGCTCGTTGTTCCGACTGCGATCACACGGCCGCCTGCTGCTTTCGTATCGTTGATCAGTTTTGCCTGATCTTCTTCTACCACATAGAACTCAGAGTGCATGTGATGCTGGGTGACATCCTCCACTTTCACCGGACGGAAGGTGCCAAGGCCGACATGCAGGGTTACATGGGCGATCTTTACACCGGCATCCTGTACCTGCTGCAGAAGCTCTTTTGTAAAGTGCAGTCCGGCGGTCGGAGCTGCTGCGGAGCCTTCGTGTTTTGCGTATACCGTCTGATAACGGTTCTTGTCCTGCAGTTTATGTGTGATATATGGCGGCAGCGGCATTTCACCAAGCTGATCCAGAATTTCTTCAAAAATGCCTTCATAGTGGAACTGGATCAGGCGGTTTCCTTCATCCACGATATCGACTACTTCGCCTGTCAGAATTCCGTCTCCAAAGGATATTACAGTTCCGACCTTGCATTTTTTGCCCGGTTTTACCAGCGTTTCCCAGATGTCATTTTCTTTTCTCTTTAAAAGAAGAATCTCAATTGCCGCATCCGTTCCGACCTTGGAACCATAAAGACGCGCCGGAATTACCTTCGTATCATTGATGACCAGACAGTCGCCTGGTTTCAGATACTGCAGAATATCACGGAAATGACCATGCTTATATTCACCTGTCGTTTTATCCAGATGCATCAGGCGGGAAGCGCTGCGGTCTTCCAGCGGATCCTGTGCAATCAGTTCTTTTGGCAGATCATAATAAAAATCTGATGTTTTCATTTGTTTCCTCCATTCTATGGCAGCCGGCACAAGTTCGCCGGATTTGCTCTGTTCGTTCAACTTTTTTTGCCCAACGGACCCATTATAGCATTTCCTATTCCTTCTGACAAGGAATTCTCTCGAATCCCAATCATCTCCTGTGTGGTCTACTCGATCACTGCCCGGCTTCCTACACCATCCCGGCTTCGATTTTTCGTCACAATGATTTTTTTCTCAATCCGCTCTTTTAACTTGGGCACATGAGAAATAATTCCGACCAGACAGTTTCCATCCGCCAGACCTTCCAGTGCTTTCACCGCCTGATTCAGGGACTCTTCATCGAGAGAACCAAAACCTTCGTCCACAAACATGGAATCTAACCGGATTCCTCCTGCATACGACTGAATTTCATCTGACAGGCCAAGTGCCAGCGAAAGCGATGCCTGAAACGATTCGCCGCCGGAGAGCGTGCGGACACTCCGCTCCGTTCCGTTATAATGGTCAATCACATTCAGTTCCAATCCGGCTTTTTCTTTCTTATTCGTGCCGTCTTCCTGCCGTTTCAGCTCATACTGTCCCTGGCTCATCGTCAGGAAACGCACATTGGCTTTTCGCAGAATCCGGTCAAAATACGCCATCTGCACATACGTTTCCAGTTCAATCTTTTGCTTTCCGCTCACATTTCCACATGCGGTATCCGCAAGCGCATTGACCCATTTGTACTCTTCTTCCACGGTCTGCATCTGACTTTGCTGATTCCGAATGGCATCATATGTGTTCTGATTCGTATTTGCCGCGTGATACTGCTCGTTATAACGCTGATCCAGAACCTGTTTCTGTTCGGAAAGTCCCCTTAAATCTTCCTGTAATTCTATTTCTGACAGGAGCGGCTGTTCCTGTGAATCCGCTGTTTCTAACGCCTGAATCGCCGTAAGCGCCGCCTGTACTTCCGTCAGTTTTTTCTGTATGGCATCCAGTTCCTCTTTTGCTGTTTTCTGTGCTTCTTCCAGCCGTTCTTTCTGTGCTTCCCAGGCTGCAATATGTTCCAGAAGTTCTGTTTCTTCTTTTCCCGCAAGCTGCGCCTCTTTTTCCCGGATCTTTTCCAGCAGTGCTTTTCTTTCAGCCTTTTGTTCCGTTTCCCGCAGCTCTTTTTTGCGAATTTCCTGTTCTCTTTGCTCCGTTTTCTGTGTTTCTTCCTGGATTTCCTGTCGGATCTTTTTCAGTTCCTCCTGTTCTGCAAGAATACATTGTTTCTGTTCTGTCAGTTCTTTTCGCTTTTGTTTCAGCCAGTGCTGTTCCCATACAGACCGAATCCACAGTTCTCTTTCCGCATCTGCAAGTTTTTCTGCGATTTCCGATCCCGTAAATTCATTTATCTGTTTTTTCACCGTTTCTGCACTTACCAGATCCTTCAGCTGCTCCTTCCCATCTCCAGGCCTGCCTTCGGATTTCGCTCCTGTTTTCTGCTGATCCTGTTCTGCCCAGATTGCTCTCTGCTCTTCCAGATTTTCCAGCAGTTTCTCTTCTTGTTCCTTCCATCTCTTCCGATCGCTTTGCAGTACTTCAAGACGGCTCCGCACCTTCTGCAGCCGCTCATGATCCTCTTTCCGCTCAGCTTCCGCTTTTTTCTGCCGTGCGATACATTCTGCACGGCGGCTCACCTTTGCCCGCGTGGCAGCAATCTCTCCCTCACACTGTTTCTGTCTGTTTTTCCGGAAGGAAATCACCTGGGCAATCTGATCAGCCAGGGAGTTTCTGTCCTCGCTCTCCCCCGGACCCTTTCTTTGCGCAGGATTCTTTTTCTCCATAAAAGCAGTCGTTTTTTGCGCCTCCGCAATTTCTTTTTCCAACTGTTCTTCCAGTGCTCTTTTGGTTCCTTCTGCCCGGCCAAGCTGTGTCTGTTCCGCTGCAATGGTCTTTTTTATGCTTTCCAGTCTTTTCTGCCGTTCTGTCTGTCTTTTTTCCAGTTCCGCATATTCCATCTGACGTACTTTCTGTGTTTCTTCTTCCTTCCGAAGCTGCTCTGCCTTCTCGACCGCTTCCTGTTGAAATAAAACATCCGGCATCTGTGAAAGTCGCTTCTGTTCGTGTTCTTTCTGACTCTCGGGCAGTTCTCTTAACAGCCATTCCGTTAGCTGTGCACGTTTTTCCTTTACCTGTCTGCGGCAGCTGCCCGCAGCCTCGCTTTGTCCCGCAGCTGCTTCCTCCTGCATCCGAAGTTCTTCTTTCTTGTGATCCAGCGTTTCTTTATCTGGCGTATGTTCTGCTCGTCTGGCAGGCTGCGGATGATGAATAGCGCCGCAGACCGGGCATGGTTCTCCCTCTGTCAGTTTTTCTGCCAGAATTCCCGCCTGTGCATCCAGAAATAAAGATTCCATCGCCTGATATGTTTCCCGTAAAGCATCTCTCTTTTTGATTTCACGCTGGTATGCACCTTGCTTTTCTTCCAGTTCTTTGCGTCCCTGCTCCCAGCTTTCCAGCAGATTTTCCAGCGTTTCCAGCTTCTGGTGGTATTTTTCCTGCAGCAGCGCGGCTCCGTCTCTTTCGGCCAGATGTTCTGCCGTTGTCGCGATATCCGCCTGTAAGTTCTCTTCTTCCTTTCGCAGTTGTGTCACCTGCGCGGCAATCTGCGTCCTTTCAGCCGTCGTTCTCTCCAGCTGTTTTTTCGTTTCTTCTAAAGTGTGGATTTTCTGTTCCAGATTTTTCTTTTCATCCAGCAGTTTTTCGCAGACCTGATCCTGCCCGGCCAGCCTTTCTGCCTCTTCGGCTGCCCTGGCCGCTGTCTCCTCTGTTTCTTTTATTTTTTTACAAAGAACGCTTTCCTCTTCTTTGTTTGCCGTTTCCTCTTTGACTGCGCCTGCAATTGTCTCGCAGTATGCTTCCATCTGCTGTATCTGCTCTGCGGCATACGCTTCTTTTTGTTCCGTCCGTGCAAGTTTCACCTCCGCATCAGAGAGACGTTCTTCCCGTGCTTTCTTCTGTTCCAGGACTTTTTTTGCACGCTCCTGCTCTGTCTGAAGCTGTTCTTTTGCTTCTGTTGCTGCCTGCAGTTCCTTTTGCAGCTGTGTCATTGCACTTTGCTCCTGCTGCACTTTTCGCAGCAGTTCCAGACACACTTTTTCTTCCCGAATCTGCTCTTCCAACTGCTTACAAATCTCTGCCTCTTTCTCTGCCTGCTCACTTCTCTTTTTCTTTTCTTCTTCCTTCGGAAGCAGAGTCTCCCATTCTTTTTCTTTCTGCTCTTTCTCTTTTTGTCTCGTCTGTCGCTCTTTTATTTTTCCCAAAAGCTGGTTTTTCTTTTCGATCTCTTCATTTAGCGTACTCTGCTCGTCTTGCAACGCCTTTAATTTCTCATCGTCCCATTCGATGCAGCGTGCAAGCAGTTCCATACCGCGCATAACCTGGCCGTCGAATTTATTTTTCTTCAGCCGGTCAAACTCTGTTTTCCATTCTGCCTCTTCCGGGCAGACAACATTTTCCAGATACTGGCTGATGCTGCGTTTCTTTTCATCGTATATTTTCCAGCGCTCCTTTGCTGCTTCCCGCAGGCGCTTCTGCAGCTCCTGATAAATCTCTGTGTGAAACATTTTCCGGAAAATTTCACTCCGATCCGCTGTTCCTGTCAGCAGAAGCTTCTGGAAATCTCCCTGCGCAATCATCGCAATCTGTCGGAACTGACGCTGATCCAGCCCGAGAAGTTCTGTCACTTTCTTTGTCACTTCCGAAGTTTTCGTAACCGGCTGCCGCTCATCCGGAAAAATCAGTTCTGCATTCGCTTTCTCCATCGTCATGCCCTGTCCGCGGTCCTTCGGGCGCAGATATTCCGGGTTTCTCTTTACCGTATAGTCCTTTCCCTGATACGTAAACGTAAGCTCTACGAAGGTACGCACCTCCGGTTTTGCATACTTACTGCGGAACATTTCGCCTTTCCGGATTTCACCGCTCGCTTCCCCGTAAAGCGCAAACGTGATGGCATCAAAAATCGTTGTTTTTCCAGCGCCGGTGTCCCCCGTAATCAGATACAGACCGCCGCCCAGCCGGTCAAAATCAAGTTCTATCCGGTCCGCATACGGTCCGAATGCACTGATGACTAATTTCTTTGGTTTCATGCCTTCATCCCCCGTAACAATTCTTCCACCAGCGCTTTCTGCTGTGCGGTCATGCTCTGATTATTCTGTAATTCATAAAATTCCCGGAACAGTTCCAGTTCTGATTTTTCCTCCACTCGTTCCGCCGTGCCAATGTCTGCAGCAGACCGGGTTCTTTTGTTATCGTACTCCAGGCGCATCAGGTTCGGATAGATCGTTCGGAGTTTTGCCATTCCATCCGGCACATCTTCTTCATCCGTCAACGTCACCAGAAGGTAATCCTCGCAGTCGCTGTTCTTATAAAATGTTTTTGCCGTGACTTCCAGATACGTCCCCCGGATTTTCCTGAGATCGTGCAAGGGCTTTAATGGAATTGTTCTAAGCTCCACCGTTCCTTTTTCTTTTAATTCGATCACCGTAATCGATTTTTCCTGTCCTGCTTCCGAAAAAGAATATTTCAGCGGCGAACCGCAATAGCGAACCGTGTCTCTTTCCACCTTCTGTGGGCTGTGGATGTGCCCCAGTGCAGCATAATCAAACTTTTCAAACAATTCTGCCGGAATCTGATCCAAGTCGCCAACCTGCAGTTCTTCTGCATCACATCGTTTTGCCCCGGTTACGAACTGATGGGCCAGAATCACATTTCGATCCTGTTCATCAACCAGATCCTGTTCCAGTGCAATCCGAACTGCATCCGCTGTACACATTACTTCTTCTGCACGCTCCGGCAGGGCATGACGCACCACCGCAGGCCGTAAAAACGGAAGCAGATGAATCCACACCGTGCCATACGCATCCTGCAGCGGAATTTTCTCTATCGTTCCATTGTATGCCTTTGAAAAATATATCCCGCTTTTTCCCATCAGGCTGGATCCAAATGCCAGACGCTCGGCGGAATCATGGTTTCCACTGATAATAAAAGTGAGAATCCGATTGGTGGAAAGCTCTGTCAGAAACGCGTCAAAAACCTGAACCGCTTCTGCACTTGGAATCGTACTGTCGTAAATATCTCCGGAAAGCAGTACGCCATCTGGTCTCTCTCTTTTTGCAGCATGCAGAATCTGCGACAAAATGTACTTCTGATCCTCGATCATCGAAAATTCATTGACTCGCTTTCCGATGTGGAGATCGGATAAGTGGAATAATTTCATAAGCGCCTCCCTGTCATTTTCCATGGTATTGTAATCTGCCGGGCCCGCCACTGGCAGCCCCCTCCGAACGTAAAACAACAAAAGCCCCTGCTTTCGCAGGAGCTCTCTCTTTCGTAGCGAGAGGGGGATTCGAACCCTCGACACCGCGGGTATGAACCGCGTGCTCTAGCCAACTGAGCTATCTCGCCATACTATATTTTTAGAAGTATGGGGCCTACAGGGCTCGAACCTGTGACCCTCTGCTTGTAAGGCAGATGCTCTCCCAGCTGAGCTAAGACCCCATATCTGTTTTCTAGCAGTTCTTACGTCCTGCTGACAATATGTATATTAGCACGCTTTGTTCTGTTTGTCAACGATATTTTTTGAAATTTTTCAAATTTTTTCTTTTGTTTCTACAATACCAGCGATTTCATGTCCTTCCGGCATACGCTGTCTTTAACTATCCATTCTTCTAACAGATCTTTCAGGACATTTGCACTGGCCGGTGCATAAGCACTTGGCTTTACCACCGCAGTATTTCCTGCCGCAATGGCATCTACCAGCGGTTCTAACGTCAGCAGAACAGGGTAATTCCACGGGCTCATAATCAGCACATTGCCATAAGGAGAAGGGCTTTGATAACTTTTCGCAGCGAACTGCGCCAGCGGTGTTCTGACATGTTTTTGTCTGCAAAGCCGCCCTAAGTGCTGCTTCATCCAGCGGATTTCCCCCTGCACCAGTCCAATCTCACACATCATCTCCGTCTTGCTCTTTCCAAGATCCGTATGCAGCGCTTTGCAGAGGATCTGCTCCTGTTTTTGCAAGGCCATTTCCAATCTGCTCAAAGCCTCCATCCGCACATACAAACGCCCATTTAATGCGGTACGAACCGAAACAATACGATCCGCATTTACAATCGTTGTCTTTGATGCACGCTACATACATTTTCTTGTTATTTTCTCTTCCAGCTGATACAGTCTGCTTTTAATTTCATAAAACTTATTTGACGTATAAGCAAACACCTTGTTTTGCACTGCCTCGAAATATAAAATATCTTCTGTTCTTATGGAAACACATTATTTCTTTTCTGTGTATCCCCGGATAGATTCCCCTTTGCTTCTTACATACTCTTTTATTTCTGCAAATTCTTTCGTAAAATTTACATATTCGAGTATAACGCCCCCTTTTTCCGGGTCATCGATCTCTCTTTCTGTAATATTCATAACTGTCTCTTTTCTCATTTTTTATTCATTCTATAGTCGAAGGATATATTTACTTCCCATCTTTCTCCGGAAGAGCTGTCATGCACAAAAAAATAATTCCAAATACCACAACACATCCAACCATAAGCATCACCATCTGATTTACACTTACTACAGACCCCTGGAACTTCGGGTTACAATCCAGTGTATCACGAATCGCAGTAATCATTTCTTCTGGCAGCTGATTGTTCTCCATCTCTTCGAAGATTCCACGGAGCATATGATTTTTCAGCAGAGAAGTTCCGTAGGTACTTGGCAGATACGACAGTACTTTCTGCAGGCCGCTGCCGAAATTTGAAATCGGCATGTAAGCTCCGCATAAAAATCCATACCCGGCACTTACGATCGTTCCCACTGCGGATAACTGACCCTGGGTTGTCAGTGGAAAACTGACGATGCTTGACAACGTGCTTCCAAAGAGTACCAGTAAAATTTCATCGAGAAGAACCCAGAGTACATCTACAGCGCTCATATACCAGCCCATTTTGTACATATAGCCAAGGCATAATACAAGCGCAAGCCCATTCACCAGCAGGGAATTGACTACAGTAGATAAAAAATACCCAAGATAAAGCTGTGCTTTGCTGATTGGCGATACATTAAAATCTTTCCTTGTTCCGTTTGCCCGGTCCTGTACCATCGTAAGATTCACGCAGAATGTCACAGTCACACAGCTGACTGCCAGAAGAGCCGCGGCAAGCTGTGCGGCCACCGTTCCATCGACCAGTTTGTCTGAGATTGTAATCATGTCCGGGATCGCGGACACAAAGGAATCTCTGTATACGTTTGCCAGAAATGTAGCATACAGCAAAATCAGAATTCCCGGAGTAATTAAAGCCGAAAAAAACATTCCTCTGTCTTTAAAAAACAATTTTCTGTTTCGACTTATAAGTGCAAATACTGCCTTCATCTGTGCTCACCTCCCAATGTTTTTCCTGTTACAGCAAGAAATACATCATCCATTCTGCCCTTTACCACTTCATAATCACGGAATATTTCCTGATGTTCCACGATCAGCCGGGTAGCCTCTGCGGTATTTTTTACTTTTAACTGATAGCCATCCCGGATCTTTTTATACTCTCTGCCCAGTGTTTTGATTTCTTCTCCTGTCACACCATAAACAGACATAGTGTCCTGCACATACTCATTTTTCAGCTCAAAAGGAGTTCCTTCCGCCACGATGCTTCCTTTATCCAGAATCACCACATAACCGGCATTTGCAGCTTCTTCCATGTAGTGCGTAGTCAGAAAAACTGTCAGCTTTTCTTCCACTCGAAGTTTTTCAATGATATCCCAGATCAAAAGCCGCGTCTGTGGGTCAAGTCCTGTCGTTGGTTCATCTAAAATCAGAAGTTCGGGCCGATGCAGCAAGGCTCTTGCAATATCAATTCTTCTTCTCTGTCCGCCGGACAGTTTTCCGACCGGCCGGTTCAGATAATCTCCGAAATCAAAAATCTCCACTAGTTCCCGCAATCTTTTTTCAAACGCTTTTCCTGTTATTCCATAAAGCGCTGCTCTGTTTTTCAGATTTTCCCTGACGGTAAGTGGCTTGTCCAGCACACTGTCCTGAAATACCACGCCAAGCATTGTTCCAACTTTCCTTCCGATCTTATCCAGATCTGTGCCCTGGATCTGAACCGTTCCGCTGTCTTTGCGAAGCTGCCCGCAGATGATCGAAATCGTTGTGCTCTTCCCTGCCCCGTTTACACCAAGGAATGCAAAGAACTCTCCTTTTTTTCACCTGAAAACTCAGATCATTGACTGCTTTTACATCACCAAAGCTTTTCTTTAAATGAGTGATTTTAATCATATCTGTTTCCATTACGCCTGCCCTCTCCTTTGATTTCTTTGCTGTTCCACATAAAAAATATCAGACAATTTCAATTGATACAAAACGTGATTTTTATATCCACATACCGATGTTTGTCCAAATACAGCTTCCCGAACATTCTGCACCCAGGATGCTTCCCTGTTGTGGCAATATACCATAACATGTTCTTCCTGCTTTGGATCAATCTGTTCCACCTCACATTTCATCCATCTCACCCCCAGTTATTCCTATTTCTTTTATATATGATTTTACAGCATTCGTCCAGTCTGCATGATGTAAAATGCAGAAATTCGCGGGTAAGATGCCAATTTCTGTTGTCTGCTCGTCTGGCGCATAGGAATTCATAAAAATAAGTGGAAAGCCATGTCAATGGACATGCAACTTTCCACTTATTCATTTTCATAAATTTTTTAATCCAGTGCTTCCTCTCCGTCATTACACGTGTCTACCTCATAACCTGCCTGGTGCAGACTTTTCGCAATCATATCACATAATTTCTTCTCATCTTCAACAACTAATAATCTCAATTTATTTTTCTCCATTTTCTTAACAGGAATTTTACACCCTCTATTGTACAATGCAAACATCGAAAGGTCAATAAACGGACTTTGAACATTGAAAGGAGTATTTTAATGAAATCTGAAAAAGCAACACAGATTCTTTTACTTGCAGCCGGTCTGGTGTTTTTCCTTGTCGGGATCTTCCGCGGAGAAGCAGCGGTTGTTCTTAGTAAGGCAATAAAATTATGTATGGAGTGTGTAGGAATTGGATAAGAAAATGAAATCAAACAAAAACTTTCTGGCCCGCTTCCGCGGATGGATTCAGGCAGCTGCTACACTGCTGACCAACATTCACATCCCGAATCTGTTGAAAGGGAAAATTTATCAGGGAAATGTAAAAACGATGTGCGTCCCGGGACTAAACTGTTACTCTTGTCCTGCCGCCACAGGCGCCTGTCCGATTGGAGCTTTTCAAGCCGTGGTCGGTTCTTCAAAATTCAAATTTACCTACTACATCACCGGATTTTTCATCCTGTTAGGTGTTCTGTTAGGGCGGTTTATCTGTGGATTTCTCTGTCCGTTTGGATGGTTCCAGGATCTGCTGCATAAGATTCCGGGCAAGAAACTTTCCACCGCAAAACTGAAGCCTCTGCGGTATCTGAAATATGTGATTCTGGTCGTCTTTGTTATACTGCTTCCGGCATTTGTAACCAATTCACTTGGTATGGGAGATCCTTTCTTCTGCAAATACATTTGCCCACAGGGCGTACTTGAAGGCGCAATTCCGCTGGCACTTGCCAACTCAGGAATCCGTGCCGCACTCGGACATTTATTTACATTTAAGTTCACAATCCTTGCGCTTTTCATCATCCTGAGCATCTTGTTTTACCGTCCATTTTGTAAATGGATCTGCCCGCTGGGTGCTATTTACTCACTGTTTAACAAGGTATCTTTTCTTAAGATTCAGGTTGATCATGAGAAATGTGTTGGCTGCCAGAAATGTAGTCGTGTCTGTAAGATGGATGTCAATGTAGTAGACACACCAAACCATCCGGAGTGTATCCGATGCGGAGAATGTATGAAAGCCTGTCCGACTGATGCAATCTGCTATCATTACGGATTTTCAACTAAGAAACAGGCTGAAAATAAAAACTAATAAAACGTAATTTAAAGGAGATTTAAAATCATGAAAAACAAAACACTTAGAACAAACTCAATGAAATTGAAAACGGTAATTGCTGCATCCCTTGCCATTTCTGTACTTTTTGCGTTTACAGGCTGCGGAAATTCCTCCTCAACAGACAATACAAACACAAAACAGGAATCTTCTTCCACAACAGAAACGGGCAGCGCAGACGAGCTGAACGAAAAACGGAATGACCTTTACCAGCAGGAAAACCAGCTTTTTGTTGATCACAAAGATGCATGGGACAAAGCCTTTGGTCTTATGAACAAGAACGCTGCCGGTGATGCCATGAGCGAAAACTATGCTGATTCCCTCGCAAGCACAGTGGAATCTAACAAAGACTCTTTCTCTGAAGAAGAATATGAAACTCTGTGCAAAGACATCGAGACAATCCGCGGAATTGAAGAAGAAATTGCCAAGCTTGAGAAGGAGATTGCTGCATCCGATTCCTCTGACAGCTCTTCCTCCAAATCAAACGAATCCACAGCTGTATTCAAAGGTTTCAAAGGAAAAGATCTGGATGGAAACGATGTAGATGACAGTCTTTTCGCTAAAAATAAAGTTACAGTTGTAAATTTCTGGTTCAGTGGATGCAAGCCATGTGTCGGAGAGCTCTCTAAGCTGAATGAATTAAATGAGAAACTCAAAGAAATGGGTGGCGAAGTTGTTGGTATCAACATGGATACTTTAGACAACAATGAAGCCGGAATCAAAGAGGCAAAAGAAATCATGAAAGCTCAGGGCGCTTCCTACAAGAACCTGACTTTCGATTCTAATTCAACAGTTGGAAACTATGCTGGAAAAGGAAACATCATGGCATTTCCTACAACCGTTCTTGTAGATAAAGACGGAAATATCGTTGGGGAACCTTTCATGGGTGGCATTGACGATCAGTCAAACTACGATCAGCTGATGAAGCAGATTCAGTCCGTACTGGACCAGAAATAATTACATAAATATCCTAGTTAGGGGGCAGTTACTGTTTGCAGTAACTGCCCCCTAACATTCTTATAACATCTTTTATTTCATCAATTTATGAATTACTTTTATCAGTAATTCCACATCAACTGGCTTAGCAACATGTTCATCCATCCCTGCTGCTTTTGCTTTTATTCTGTCCTCCGTGAACGCATTTGCTGTCATTGCAATGATCGGTACCTCCTTTGCATCCTCTCTGTCCAGAGACCTGATCATCTTTGTGGCTTCATAACCATTCATTACAGGCATCATAATGTCCATAAGAATGACATCAAATTCACCAGGTTCACTTTTTCTGAACAGCTCAACCGCTTCCTGCCCATTCCACGCTTTAATCACGTCCGCGCCCTCATTCTGAAGCATAAATTCAGCGATTTCCATATTCAGCTCATTATCTTCCGCCAGAAGAATATGCAATCCCTTTATAGATTTTTCGGATACCTCCTTCTGTTCTTCACGTTTATCCGCATCCGGATCTATTTTAAATGGAACCCGGATCACAAATGTCGTCCCTACGCCTTTTTCACTTTCAAAAGTAATGGTTCCACCCATTTTCTCGACCAGCTTCCTTGCAATGGCCATTCCCAGTCCGGTTCCGACAAACTTTGTGCGGCTTCCTGTATGTTCCTGTGCAAATGGTTCAAAAATATGTTTCTGGAACTCCTCAGTCATTCCGATTCCTGTATCCCGGCAGATAAATTCCATTGTCGTCATTCCTGGCTGTTCGGATGGGATTTCCATGCAGCTAAGATAAATATGTCCATTTTCTCTGTTATATTTCACTGCATTGGACAGGATATTCATCATCACACGTTTTACATACCCCGGACTTCCAATAAGATCACGGTGTATGATTTCTTTTTTCTCCCATACAATCCGGATATTCTGTTCTGCAGCAATCTGTTCAATTACAACAAGCACTTCCTCAGAGATTTTGCTCAGATTAAATGGACTCTCTTCCAGAACAACTTCACCCGACTCCAGCTTACTCATGTCCAGAACATCATTTACCAGTTCCAGCAACAGATTGGATGCCGCTTTAACCTTTGTTCTGTATTCCTTCTGCTTCTCCATATCATCTGCATAATGGTCTGCCATATTGATCAAACCGTAGATTCCATTAATCGGAGTCCTGATATCGTGGCTCATACGATGAAGGAACTCTGTTTTTGCCTCATTGGCGGCTTCTGCCTTTTTTGCTGCTGTCAGAAGTTCTGCTTTATATTTTTCATCTTTTTCAAATTCTTGTTTCCGGTGCGCCAGATTGGTTCTGTATGTCCAGAACCAGAATATGCCGAACATCAGAAAATAAAGAAAAATAACACCTATAACACTTAATGGAAGATTACGAAACACTTCCGTATCCGGAAGATATGCGTAGATATAATAATCACGCTGTTTCAGCATGATTCCATAACATCCAATTCCTTCCTTCCTAAAATGATAGATATGCTGACTGTCTGTATGCTTTTTCATTGCCTGAACAACTTCGTTGTCGGCTGTATTCTGTCCCAACAGGCTCTCATTATTGCTGGCAACAACGATTCCGTCGTCTGCAACGATAATCGTTCCATCTTTCTGGATACTATAACCATTTAAAAGCCCCTGTATCGTCAGCGTATAGTTTCTGGCAAATTCAGGAGATGTGTAATAATAGATTGCAACGATACCCGGTGCATCTTTTCTGGCGCAGGCTGCAATGTCAATAAAGGATCCATCTTCCCTGGTAAACCGTTCCGAATAGCTTCTTTCTTCATATCCGGCAAAATCCATGATAATTTCTTTTTGCAGATACTCCGTAATCTCATTAGCCAGAGACTCATCCGTGCTGTATTCACAGTCCGTCTTTCCTTCTGCAT
>OBJO01000575.1_pt1 | contig 15704 bp, 14 predicted proteins | sample 1481741 | NCBI WGS metagenome assembly OBJO01 (sample SAMN06140803, study PRJEB22556) | human gut metagenome | host: Homo sapiens | place: China: Beijing | collected 2014 | reverse complement strand
GTTTGCTGGCCAAGAAGTTTATAAATATATCACAGAAAACTTTTAATCCAAAAAAATCTGAGCTTCCTGTCTCAGATTTTTTTCATGCTTTCCTTTCAGTATTCAATAAGGCTGAAATGTGCTATAATGGTACTAATTTTATGGTAGGAATTCATAGAACAAATCTATAAAAAAGAGGTATACATATGTATCCAGATGACAGTTTAACTTTGCATACTGATTTATACCAAATCAATATGATGCAGGTCTATTTTGATCAAGGTATCCACAATAAGCATGCCGTATTTGAAGTCTATTTTCGTCAACAGCCTTTTAAAAACGGCTACGCAGTATTTGCTGGCTTAGAGAGAATTGTGAAATACTTGGAAAACTTGAGTTTTTCTGAGAGCGATATTGCCTATTTAGAGTCACTTGGTTATCATGGGGCCTTCTTGGAATATCTCCGTGATCTCAAGTTGGAATTGACGGTACGCTCGGCTCAAGAAGGAGACTTAGTCTTTGCGAATGAACCAATTGTTCAGGTAGAGGGCCCTCTGGCTCAGTGTCAATTGGTGGAAACAGCCCTATTGAATATCGTCAACTTTCAAACCTTGATTGCGACTAAGGCAGCTCGTATTCGTTCAGTCATTGAAGATGAGCCTTTGATGGAATTTGGAACACGTCGTGCGCAAGAAATGGATGCTGCAATTTGGGGAACTCGTGCAGCAGTCATCGGAGGTGCCAATGGAACTAGTAATGTTCGTGCAGGAAAACTCTTTGGAATCCCAGTTTTAGGAACTCATGCCCATTCTCTTGTACAGGTATATGGAAATGACTACCAAGCCTTTAAGGCTTATGCGGAAACCCATAAAGATTGTGTCTTCCTCGTCGATACCTATGATACTCTTCGTATTGGAGTCCCTGCAGCTATTCAGGTAGCGCGTGAAATGGGAGATAAGATCAATTTCCTAGGCGTACGGATTGACTCAGGAGATATTGCCTATATTTCTAAAAAGGTTCGCCAGCAATTAGATGAGGCTGGGTTTACAAATGCTAAAATCTACGCTTCTAATGACTTGGATGAAAATACCATCCTCAACTTAAAAATGCAAAAAGCAAAAATTGATGTTTGGGGTGTAGGAACCAAGTTAATTACAGCTTACGATCAACCAGCACTTGGAGCGGTATACAAAATTGTCTCTGTTGAAAACGAAGCAGGAGAGATGATCAATACCATCAAGCTTTCCAATAATGCAGAGAAAGTTTCTACTCCAGGTAAAAAGCAAGTCTGGCGGATTACGAGCCGTGAAAAAGGTAAGTCAGAAGGGGACTACATCACTTATGATGGAGTAGATGTTTCACAATTGACAGAACTTAAAATGTTCCATCCAACTTATACCTACATTAATAAAACAGTCCGAAACTTTGAGGCGATTCCCCTTTTAGTGGATATTTTTAAAGAGGGTCAATTGGTTTATCAACTGCCAACATTATCAGAAATTCAAGAATATGCTCGTAAAAATTACGATCAATTATGGGATGAATACAAGCGCGTCCTCAATCCACAGCATTACCCAGTTGACTTGGCCAAAGATATTTGGCAGGATAAGATGGACCTGATTGAGGAAATGCGTAACAAGGCCAATGGAGAAGGAGAAGCAAAATGAGTTTGCAAGAAGAGATTATCCAACAATTGGGGGTCAAGCCAAGCATTGATCCTCAGGAAGAGATTCGCCGCTCGGTTGATTTCTTAAAAAGATATCTAAAAAAACATCCCTTCTTGAAAACATTTGTATTAGGGATCTCAGGAGGACAAGATTCAACGCTTGCTGGACGATTAGCTCAATTAGCCATGGAAGAAATGCGTGCAGAAACTGGAGATGTCTCCTATCAATTTATTGCTGTTCGTCTTCCTTATGGGGTACAGGCAGATGAAGCAGATGCACAAAAAGCATTGGCCTTTATCCAGCCGGATGTTAGCCTGGTTGTGAATATCAAGGAGTCTGCTGACGAAATGGTACGAGCAGTAGAAGCGACTGGAACAGAGGTTTCTGATTTTAACAAAGGCAATATTAAGGCTCGCAGTCGCATGATTGCTCAGTATGCTCTAGCTGGAGCACGCAGCGGTGCGGTAATTGGGACGGATCATGCTGCAGAAAATATTACTGGTTTCTTCACAAAATTTGGAGATGGTGGTGCAGATATTTTGCCGCTTTTCCGTTTGAATAAACGCCAAGGAAAACAATTGCTTAAGGCCTTAGGAGCCGATCCTGCTCTTTATGAGAAAATTCCAACAGCAGATTTGGAAGAAGAAAAACCAGGAATAGCAGATGAAGTAGCGCTGGGTGTCACCTATAATGAAATCGATGATTACCTAGAAGGCAAACAAGTGAGCCCAGAAGCTCAAGTCACTATTGAAAAATGGTGGTACAAAGGCCAACACAAACGCCACTTGCCAATCACAGTATTTGATCATTTTTGGGAGTAAAAAGGTCCAGTGGACCTTTTTAGCCCGAGTCTTAAAATAGGAGAACGAGGAAGAAATCGGTAACTCGTAGAGTTCGATTTCGTAGTCTCACCATACAATATTGTGAAAAGCATCAAAAAGAAGGGCGGTTTCATCCGTCCTTTTCTTCTAGATTAAAGTAACCAACTTGCAAAGTTCAAGTTGCATGAAAAAATGAAGGGAGACAATCTATGAATCATCTTGGAAGTCTTGTCATAGAGACAGAGCATTTATACTTGAGGCCTTTCGTTTTGGAAGATGCACCAGCGATGTTTGAAAATTGGGCTTCGGATCCTGAAACCCTGAAATATGTCACCTGGGATGCCCATGCATCTACTGAGAGAACTAGAGAATCGATCAAAAGATGGATCGAACAGTATCGTAAACCAGATACTTATAAATGGGCGCTCTGTTTGAAAACATCACCGGATCAGGTAATTGGAGATATTAGTGTGGTTTCTCAAGACCAGGAAAGTCAATCATGCGAGCTAGGTTATATCTTTGGAAAGAAATTCTGGGGGCGGGGATTCATGACAGAAGCGCTCACAGCTGTTTTGGATTTCTTATTGAACAAAGTCGGATTTAAAGAAATCAAAGCCACTTATGTCAGTTTAAATCCTGCTTCAGGGAAAGTCATGGAAAAGGCAGGAATGCAGTATGTAGAAACCATCCCTCATGCCATTCAACGCAAAGGATATTGTGGGGATAAAATCATCTATTCTATACAGAATCCCTCTCTATAGGGTGATTTTTACTTGAAGATTCTGCTCAAAGGATTATAATAGTAAATAACGAAAAAAGGAGATTGCTATGTTAGAATTAACGAAAGAATTTACAGACCAGCTCTATGCTAATTATGAGGCAAATGTGAAATATGCGGCTCTTGAAAATGCTGTTACCCACAATGGGATCCATGCATCGCTTGAAACGCGCAAGAGTGCAGTAGAAAATACACCAGTTTTTTCACTTGATTTGACCAAGGATAAGGTGACAAACCAAAAAGCATCTGGACGTTGTTGGATGTTTGCGGCTTTAAATACCTTCCGTCACAAGATGATCTCAAGCTTCCAATTGGAGGATTTTGAATTGTCTCAAGCACATACCTTCTTTTGGGATAAGTATGAAAAATCAAACTGGTTTTTGGAGCAAGTGATTGCGACAGCAGACCAAGAATTGACCAGCCGTAAGGTGGCTTTTCTCCTACAAACCCCACAACAAGATGGCGGTCAATGGGATATGGTGGTATCCCTCTTTGAGAAATACGGAGTGGTTCCAAAATCAGTTTATCCAGAATCGATTTCTTCCAGCAATAGCCGGGAATTGAACACCTACCTCAATAAACTCTTGCGTCAAGATGCGCAAATCTTGCGTGATTTGATTCACTCAGGCGCAGATAGTGAGGCAGTTGCGAGCAAGAAACAAGCGCTGTTGCAAGAAATTTTTAACTTCTTGGCTATGTCTTTAGGATTGCCTCCACGTGAATTTGACTTTTCATACCGTGATAAGGACAACCAATTCCATAGTGAAAGTGGCTTAACTCCACAAAGCTTCTACAAAAAATATGTAGACCTTCAATTAGACGATTACGTCTCTATTATCAATGCCCCAACTACAGACAAGCCATATGGAAAATCTTACACCGTAGATATGCTGGGCAATGTTGTTGGTAGCCGTCCAGTCCGCTACCTAAATGTTCCAATGGATCGATTGAAAGAATTAGCCATTGCTCAAATGAAAGCAGGAGAAACTGTCTGGTTTGGTTCAGATGTAGGCCAAGTCAGCAACCGTAAAGCCGGAATCCTGGCAACAGATGTCTACGATTTTGAAGCAGGCATGGACATTCATTTGACACAAGATAAGGCGGGTCGCTTGGACTATGCAGAAAGTCTCATGACACATGCTATGGTCTTGACAGGGGTTGATTTAGACGAAGCAGGTCAGTCTCGTAAATGGAAGGTTGAAAATTCATGGGGAGACAAGGTCGGTACAGATGGTTACTTTGTGGCTTCTGATGCTTGGATGGATGAATATACCTACCAAATCGTGGTTCGTAAAGAATTCCTAACAGCAGACGAATTAGCAGCCTATGAAGCAGAACCAATTGTCCTAGCACCGTGGGATCCAATGGGAGCTTTGGCAAAATAATGATACAGAAAAGAGCCGAAAGGCTCTTTTTTTATATACTCAAAAATAAAAAGTTGGGAAGTCTAACTAAATAAACCAGGTTTCTAAAATAAGAACGAGAAGGTTCTGATTGTCCAACCATCATTTTAAAAAAGCCAGGCGAAAAGCCCGACTTCTCTATTATGTTATTCGTTATGATTGTTAGAGTCTTGCGAAGAAGACTCAGATGGTTTAGATGAATTCTCTTCATTTGAAGAGCTAGATGAAGGTTCCTCATATGAATATTGCTCAGTGGAATAACTTGGTTCATAGTAGTAGTTATTGTAATTGTTCTTACCGTTGTTTAAGTAGAGATAAGAACCACTTCGATACAACCCACTTGGTTGTGTCCAATCTGTATGACCAGAATTGTTGTTATTAGCAAGATAGAGCATCATTTGACGGTAAACATCTGTCGCCACTTGCATTCCATTATCTAGTACAGGAGTCAAGCGATTTGAATAACCTGTCCAGACGGCCATCGCGTATTCAGGTGTGTATCCTACAAATAACTCATCCGGAGCCACGATACTTGAATAACTTGAATTTTTAGTTAGTTTACTTAACTCATTATCAGAGTAGTTTGATGTACCAGTCTTACCAGCTTGGTAGACTCCTGAAATAGCCGCATTTGTCCCAGTACCAGCCATGAGGACCGTCTTCATCATATCTGTCATCATGTAGGCGGTTGTTGCCTTCATCGCGCGGGTTCCTTCGGAATCAAATTCTTTTGTGGTTCCATCACTAAAGACAACTCGACTGACATATTTCGGTTTGTAATAGGTACCACCATTTGCAAAGGCAGCATAGGCAGCAGCCATTTTTTCACTGCTAGCTCCGTATTTGTTACTTGAATCGCTAGTGTTACTTGAGATGGCATTAGCGTATACCATTTCTGGATAATCGATTCCCAGTCCATTCAGGAATTTCTTAGCTTTTTTAAGCCCGACTTTATCGAGAGCCTTCACCGCTGGAACGTTCCGAGATTGTTGGATTGCATAAGTCATAGTAATGCTACCATAGTAAGAACGATCCCAGTTGTAGACTGGTGTTGAGGAATGAGGGAAATTGTATGGTGCATCTGTAATGGTAGCTGCAGTAGAAGTATATTCCTCATGTTCAAGAGCTGGTGCGTAGTCTGTGATTGGCTTCATAGTAGAACCCCAGTCACGGTTGGTCTCAACGGCTTGGTTGGTACCAAAGGAAACGTTGCTAGATTGGTGACGAGAGCCGAGTTGTGCAATGACTTTACCAGTATTGACATCGATAACTGTTGAAGCTACTTGCAATTCATCATCTGGATAGTTGACGTATTCATCTGTATTGTAGATGTCCCACAATTTCTTTTGTGCTTCGGTATCAACGTTAGTATAGACATCCATCCCAGTTGTGAGCAAATTGTAGCCCGTTTCTTCTTCGACTTGCTCGATCACTTCTTTCAGGTAATTATCCATATAGGCGGGATAACTGCTTGAAGAACTAAGACTTTGCAGACCATCTGTAACAGGTGTATTGACCGCTGCTTCGTATTGTTTGTTAGAAATGGTCTTCATATCGAGCATTTCTTTTAATACTAAGTTTCGGCGTTGTTGTGCTGCTTCAGGATGGGAGTATGGATCGTATTGGTTTGGTGCTTGGGGCATCCCCGCAAGGAGTGCCAATTGAGGGAGTGAAAGATCTTTTAGATCTTTTCCGTAATAACTTTTCGCAGCTGTCTGCATTCCGTAGTTCCCATTCGCCATAAATACTTTATTGACGTAATAGGTCAAGATTTCTTGTTTGGTTGCTTTCTTTTCCAGTTGAGTTGCTAACCAAGCTTCTTGGATCTTACGAGAGAGGGTACGGTCAGCAGCCGAAGTGGAGAAATAGGTTAACTTGATCAATTGTTGCGTCAAGGTTGATCCACCTTGGTTTCCTCCACGTAAGTTGTGAAGGAAGGAACCGCCGATCCGAATGATGTCGACCCCGCGGTGATTGAAGAAACGGTGGTCTTCAATCGCTACAATAGCATTGACCAAATCAGTAGGAATTTCATTGGCTGAGACGTTGATTCGTTTCTCGGCCCCCAAATCTGCAATCAAATTGTTTTGGTTATCATAGATCTTACTAGATGTTGTTGCAACCAAATCTTTTTCAGACAAGGTTGGTGCTTTCATAGCATAGTAACTAAATATCAGTCCACCAAGGACAAATAAAAGTAAGAAAAATGAAATGGCTGCGATCGCAACATATTTCAACCATTGAATGACTGTTTGTTTATTCATTTAAATACCGCCTAGAAGTTTCTGTTCGATAATATCAAGATAAGGAACGCTCGGAAGTCGATTCTTATCTACTAGAAAGCCGTGCTCCTGAATATAGGAGAGGGGCATGGATTTACTACCATGATCGATGTTGTAATAGTGAATTAATGCAGGAGCAGGAAGTAAGTAGGTTTCACTCAACTTTGCAAAATGCAAGAGAACGAAACAGATACCGCCTTGCTGGACAACCGCCTCCATATGATCGATTTGATGTTGATGAAAATTTTTCATCGGCATGGATTGCTTTTGCTGTGTTTCCTTAGCTTCAAAATCGATATAGCGTCCCTTGTATACTCCAGAATAGTCCGTCGTTGAGGCTTGCCTGAAATAGGCTTCAACAATCTTTGCCCGACTGCGACGTGGATAATCCACTTTCACGATTTGAATCGGTGTTGGTTTTTTATGGATGACAGCTAGACCTCGAGAAAGATAGTATTGATTGCTTTCGTTGATCATTTTTTCAAATGTCATCCCACGATTCGCAAAGTCGACTGGATGTTTCCTTTGTGTAGAGACCAAGGTTTTTTTGGCTACTTTATGTGGATAGTTGACCATAGTTCTCCTTATTGGTACAATTACATCACTCTATTATATCATAAATTAGAATAATGAGGAAAAAATGAATACCATACTTGTTGCAGGTTATAAGAGTTTTGATGTGGGAGTCTTTTCTAATAAAGACCCACGACTGGCCATTATCAAAAAAGCCATTGAAAGAGATCTTCGTCGTTTATTTGAAGAAGGAGTGAAATGGCTAGTATTTTCTGGTAATTTGGGATTTGAGGCTTGGGTACTAGAGGTCGCCTTTGCATTAAAAAATGATTACGATTTTCAAATGGCGACGATCTTCCTATTTGAAAATGTTGGCGAAAATTGGAATGAAAGCAATCAGGAATTATTAGCACGCTTCAAACAGGTGGATTTCGTGAAATATGCCTATCCACACTATAGCAATCCGGGTCAACTAAAAGAATACAATCAGTTTTTGATAGATAACGCGGATGGAGCTTATGTTTTTTATGATCCAGAAAATGAAACCAATTTAAAATATCTTTACAAAATGATGGTAGAAAAAGAACCATTTTATGTCAAACAATTAAGTTTTGATGACTTAAATGAACTTGCTGAAAATTTTTACGAAAACTAAGTGTTATACCTTGATTTTTCTTACCATTTTTTTATATAATTGAGATGATGAACTAGATTGGAGAGAGTAATGGCGAGTATTATTTTTACTGCGAAAGATATTTTTGATCAAGATTTCAAACGAGAAGTTCGTGGTTATAATAAAGATGAAGTAAATGAATTTTTGGATGATGTCATAAAAGACTATGAAACCTATGCTGCTTTGGTGAAGGAATTGCGTGAAGAAAACGCCCGCCTTCGTGAAGAACTTGCCCAAAAAGCACAGGAAACACCACAAACATCTCCGATTGCTAGCACTGCTACGCAAGAATTCCCGCAAGTGACAACAGCGACGAACTTTGATATTCTCAAACGTCTTAATCGTTTGGAAAAAGAAGTTTTTGGGAAACAGATCGTAGATCGCGATTATTAATTCCATAGATCGTGCAATTTTTGGATAATCGCGTGAGAGAATGCTCTCATGAGGAAAGTCCATGCTAGCACAGGCTGTGATGCCTGTAGTGTTTGTGCTAGGTGAATCCATAAGCCTAGGGACTTGGTATTCAAGTTACGGCGAGTGAAGGAGCTAAGTCTAAGGATATGCTCTAGTAACTCTGAAAGTGCCACAGTGACGTAGTTTTTAGGGAAACCTAAAAAGTGGAACGCGGTAAACCCCTCAAGCTAGCAACCCAAACTTTGGTCGGGGCATGGAATGCGTGGAAACGAACATAGCATTCTGACTGGAAACAGTAGACAGATGATTATCGAAGGAAATGGTACCTAGTCATTTCTGGAACAAAACATGGCTTATAGAAAATTGCATATAGGTTGATGAGGTGGAGAGTGATCTCAACCTCCTTTTTTAAAGTGATAGGAATAAGATGAAAAAACAATTTGAATTGATTGCAACGGTCGCTGCTGGCTTAGAGGCTGTTGTTGGTCGAGAACTACGTGATCTCGGCTACGATTGCCAGGTTGAAAATGGACGGGTTCGATTTCAAGGAGACCGTCGAGCAATCATAGAGACCAATCTCTGGTTGCGCGCGGCTGATCGAGTAAAAATTGTGGTTGGGACTTTTCCAGCCAAAACCTTCGAAGAACTCTTTCAAGGTGTCTTTGCTTTGGATTGGGAAAATTATTTGCCTTTAGGGGCACGTTTTCCCATTTCTAAGGCTAAATGTGTCAAATCAAAACTTCATAATGAACCTAGCGTTCAGGCCATTTCGAAAAAAGCAGTGGTTAAAAAGTTACAAAAATATTATGCCCGCCCAGAAGGTGTTCCTCTTATGGAAAATGGGGCAGAGTTCAAGATCGAAGTTTCGATCCTTAAAGATCAAGCCACTGTCTTGATTGACACCACTGGTAGTAGCCTCTTCAAACGTGGTTATCGGACTGAAAAAGGGGGAGCCCCTATTAAGGAAAATATGGCAGCAGCAATTCTTCTGCTGTCAAACTGGTATCCAGATAAGCCATTGATTGACCCGACATGTGGTTCTGGAACGTTTTGTATTGAGGCGGCGATGATTGCGAGAAATATGGCACCTGGTTTACGTCGGACCTTTTCTTTTGAAGAATGGAACTGGATGGATGATCGCTTGATTCATGAAGTCCGTCAAGAAGCAAGCAGAAAAATCAATCGCGAGATCGAATTGGATATTATGGGAACCGATATCGATGCACGGATGGTTGAGATTGCCAAAGAAAATGCCCAGAAAGCGGGCGTTAGCAGTGACATTACTTTCAAACAAATGCGAGTTCAAGATCTTCACTCAGATAAGATCAACGGAGTGATTATCTCCAACCCTCCATATGGAGAACGCTTATCCGATGATGAAGGTGTGACGAAATTGTATACTGAAATGGGGCACGTATTTGCACCTCTCAAAACCTGGAGTAAATTTATCTTAACTAGTGATGAAGGTTTTGAATCTAAATTCGGTAGTAAAGCAGATAAAAAACGAAAACTTTATAACGGAACCCTAAAAGTTGATCTCTACCAATATTTTGGGGAACGAGTAAAACGGCAGATTAAGGCATAGAAAGGATTTTTATGACAGAGAAGGATAAAAAGCCATTAGAGCAAGAAACAGAATCAATTTTAGATTTTGAAGATGCTAAAGAGATGACGATTGGGCAGGCCAATCGAAAGGCAGAAGAAATCGAAGCAGGTGTAACGGAAGGTGATAATGTCTTAGACAAATACATCAAACAACACCGAGCAGAAATTGAAGCTGAAAAATACGATACAAAAATTTTGGCCAAAGAAGAATTGTCTAAAGCTGAAGAGTTGGCAGCTACAGAAACAGTTGCTGAAGTAGCTGAAGCAGTGGATGCACCGGAAGTAACGGAAACGGTCTTGGAACAAAGACCTGAAATGGATGCTATCTCAACAGAATTACCAGCTAAGATTAAATTTGGACCCACACCAACTGAACCAATTATAGAAGCTGAGGAACTTCCTGAGGAAACACCAAGCAATGCTGGTAAACGAATCAAAGCGATTCTATACTCTGCATTAGGTCTTGCGATTGTCGGTTCGGCCATTTTTGTGACCTATAACTGGATGCACAGTCGTGGAAAATCTGGTGGTACCACAGTTGTATCGTCTTCATCTAGCAAGTCATCTTCTACTTCTAAATCAAGTAGCAGTGAAACACAAGCTCAAAAACTAGAAGAGTTTACCAAAGCCTACGATGCCTTTTTTGTAGATGAATCAAAAAGTGCTCTTAAAAATGATAAATTCGGAGACTTGGAAAATCTGAAGAAACTGCTGGACAAATTAGAAGGAAGCAGTGATTATAATGCGGCTAAAACAAAATATGAAGACCTTGTGAAGCAAGTTTCTGCTATTCAAAAAGTGAATTCTCAATTTAGTTCTCCAGTCATCAAAGATGGAGTTCTTGATGCAACTGCCAAAGCGAAAAGTGATGCGACCTTTGCAGAAACAAAGACAGGCAATGAAAAATTAGATAGCTTATTGAATGAAGCGGTTTCGCAAGGACGTTCACAACAAGTTGCGACACCGGCACCAGTGACTGGAACAGGAGGTGCAGATACTTCTAATGCAACTCCAGCCCCAGCTCAAGCAGCAACGCCTACGGCCCCAGCTGTCAATGCTGCTACAGGTAGTGCAGGAACGGCAAACCCAGGCTATTCAGGGTACGGTCTTCCAAGCGATGGTGTCCCACTTCAACGGAACTTGAGCCGTGTGCCATATAACCAAGCAGCTATCAATGATGTCAATAACCCGGCTTGGGTATTTGGTGATGGGATCCTTGAAAAAGTATTGAATATTGCTCGTAAACGTGGACATATCACTGGCAATCAATACATTTTAGAGCGTGTCAATATCATTAACGGTAATGGCTATTACAATCTCTTCAAACCAGATGGAACCTATCTCTTTAGTATCAATGCCAAGACTGGTTATTTCGTAGGAAACGGAAAAGGTCATTCAGATGCTCTGGATTATTAATGCTTGATCAGACATCCCTTTTCTGGGAAAAATTACAATAAAAAAGGATGAACCTATGGTTCATCCTTTTTTTAGTCTTAAACAAGATGACGTTCAAATGGATCGTCTGAAATTCCTTGATCTAGAATCAGGCGACACCATTCTTTGGCTGAAAAGAGGCTGTGATCCTTGTAATTTCCACAAGACTCAATAGTTGTACCTGGGACATCCTCCCAAGTGCTGACAGATGCAATTTCTTCTAAAGAATCTTTGATTACTTTAGCAATTTCTGTACTCGAATGCTGTCCCCACATGATCATATGAAAACCGGTGCGACATCCAAATGGGGAACAATCAATCATACCATCGATGCGTTTGCGAATAAGCATTGCAAGAAGGTGCTCGATCGTGTGGAGTCCCGCAGTAGGAATCGCATTATCATTGGGTTGCACTAAACGAATATCAAAGTTGGAGATGATGTCTCCTTTGGGTCCAGTTTCCTCACCAATCAAGCGTACATAGGGAGCCTTCACAGCTGTGTGGTCCAATTCAAAACTTTCAACAATTACTTCTTTTGTCATACTCAAATCCTTCTTTGTTTTTCTTGATTATAGCATAAAAAAGCAGATTCAACAAAGTGGAAATAAATGAATTCCTCACAGATGTTCCATGAAAGAAAAGACGATAAAAGAACAAGCGTTAAGCAAAAATATAAAAGGTTTTTCCTGTTTTTTTAGATTGTTAATTTTAGTAATTTATGGTAAAATGTAAAAGAATTTTTAATTCAACTAATTAAATAGATTTGGGGTAAAAGCATGAATTTTGTTATTACAGGTGTTTTTGCCGCGGTCATTGGTTTAGTCATTGGATATGTGGGAACTGCTCTTAAAATGAAAGCTTCAAAAGAAGCTGCGGAACTCACCCTTTTGAATGCTGAACAAGAAGCAACGAATTTACGTGGACAGGCTGAACGCGAAGCCGATTTGATTTTAAAAGAGGCGAAGCATGAGTCAAGTTCACTTAAAAAAGAAGCACTTTTGGAGGCAAAGGAAGAAGCCAGAAAATATCGTGAAGAGGTCGATGCTGAGTTTAAGTCAGAACGACAAGAATTGAAGCAATTAGAAAGCCGTTTGGCAGAACGTGCTAGCAATCTTGATCGCAAAGACGACATTTTAACAAGCAAAGAACAGTCTCTTGAACACAAAGAGCAAAGTCTTACAGATAGAACTAAACACATTGATGCGCGTGAACAACAGCTGGAAGAGATTGAACACAAGAAAGTAGAAGAACTGGAACGTGTCGCTGCTCTAAGTCAAGGAGAAGCGCGTGACATTATTTTGAGTCAGACGGAAGAGCAACTTTCAAAAGAAATTGCCTCACGGATTCGAGATGCTGAATTGGAAGTGAAAGAACGTTCTGATAAAATCGCAAAAGACATTCTCGTGCAAGCTATGCAGCGAATGGCGGGTGATTTTGTTGCTGAGCAAACAAACTCAACCGTTCATTTGCCGGACGATAGTATGAAAGGTCGAATTATCGGTCGTGAAGGTCGCAATATTCGTACCTTTGAGAGTTTGACAGGTGTCGATGTGATTATTGATGATACGCCTGAGGTGGTGACCTTGTCAGGGTTTGATCCGATTCGTCGTGAAATCGCCCGCATGACAATGGAGAGCCTTCTCAAAGATGGTCGGATCCATCCAGCTCGTATCGAAGAGCTGGTTGAGAAGAACCGTCAGGAAATTGACAATCGTATTCGTGAATACGGTGAGGCGGCTGCCTATGAAATTGGTGCGCCAAACCTCCATCCAGATTTGATGAAAATCATGGGACGGTTGCAATTCCGTACTTCATATGGTCAAAACGTTTTGCGTCACTCCATTGAAGTTGCCAAACTTTCTGGTATTATTGCTAGCGAGTTGGGTGAAAATGCTACCTTGGCACGACGTGCAGGATTCTTACATGATATCGGTAAAGCGATTGACCGTGAAGTGGAAGGAAGTCACGTTGAGATTGGGACTGAATTGGCACGGAAGTACAAGGAACACCCAGTGGTGGTCAATACCATTGCCAGTCACCATGGTGACGTGGAACCAGAAAGTGTCATCGCAGTCATTGTCGCTGCAGCGGATGCCTTGAGTGCAGCTCGACCTGGAGCACGAAGTGAGTCACTTGAAAGCTACATCAAACGCTTGCAAGATCTTGAAGAAATTGCAAATAGTTTTGAAGGAGTTAAGACAAGTTTCGCCCTTCAAGCGGGTCGTGAAATCCGTATTATGGTTAGCCCTGAGGCAATCAAGGATGATAAAGTGACGATCTTGGCTCATGATATTCGTGAGAAGATCGAGTCCAATCTTGAATATCCTGGAAACATTAAGGTTACCGTTATTCGAGAATTGCGTGCAGTCGATTACGCAAAATAAACGAAAAGCTTGAGATCTAGTATCTCAAGCTTTTTGAATGAAAAAATCAGTTGAAAATTAGGCCGATTTTTGTTACACTAGATAGAAAGACATTGAAGGAGAAATCATGGCGGATCGTGGCTTATTAATCGTATTTTCTGGCCCTTCGGGGGTTGGAAAAGGAACGGTTAGACGAGAAATTTTTGAAAACTCGGACAATCAGTTTCAGTATTCTGTATCGATGACGACGCGTGCACAACGTCCAGGTGAAGTGGATGGTGTCGACTATTTTTTCCGTACACGTGAAGAATTTGAAGATTTGATCCGTCAAGGGCAAATGTTGGAGTACGCTGAGTACGTTGGAAATTACTATGGGACTCCTTTAACCTATGTGAATGAAACCTTGGACAAGGGAATCGATGTATTCCTTGAAATTGAAGTTCAGGGTGCCCTTCAAGTAAAGAAGAAAGTTCCAGATGCAGTTTTTATTTTCCTAACTCCGCCTGATTTGGATGAATTGCAAGATCGATTAGTGGGTCGCGGGACAGATAGTGCAGAAGTCATTGCGCAACGGATTGAAAAAGCAAAAGAAGAAATCGCCATGATGCGTGAATATGACTATGCCATTGTGAACGACGAGGTTCCTCTCGCTGCTGAGCGTGTCAAACGTGTGATCGAAGCAGAGCATTTCCGTGTAGACCGTGTCATTGGCCATTATCTGGATATGTTACCAAAAACACAAACTGTTGTGAAGAGATAAATAATTAGAAATTAGGTATAGGAATATGATGTTAAAACCTTCTATTGATACATTGCTTGACAAAGTACCATCAAAATATTCATTGGTCATTCTTGAGGCAAAACGGGCCCACGAATTGGAAAGTGGTGCAGTGCCAACTCAAGAATTCCAATCAGTTAAATCAACATTACAAGCGCTTGAAGAAATCGAGTCTGGAAACGTAGTTGTTCACCCAGATCCAGAAGCAAAACGTGAGGCGCTTCGTCGTCGGATTGAAGCAGAGCGGATTCGCAAAGAAGAAGAAGAGCGCAAAATTAAGGAACAAATTGCCAAAGAAAAAGAAGATGGTGAAAAAATTTAAGGTTGGGGCTTCTCAATCTTATTTTTTGCTATTTAAAGGGTTCCGTGATAAAGTAAAGCTCATATGATAGAGGCTGGAGGTGAAAAAGTGATAGCAAAAGTCATCGTAGATGTCCCATTGATGCAGACAGATAAACCCTATTCTTATCAGATCCCATCAGAATTTGAGGATATGGTGGAGGCAGGTATGCGAGTTCATGTCCCCTTTGGTAAAGGGAATCGCCTCATTCAAGGGATTGTGGTAGATGTTTTAGAAGAGGCAGACACAAGCGAGGAATTGAAAGCGATTGTGGAGGTCTTGGATTACACTCCGGTCTTAAATCAAGAGCAGTTTTGGTTGGCGGATCAATTACGAAAAAGTGTTTTTTCTTATAAGATCACGATTTTAAAAACCATGCTTCCTTCTCTCCTCAATTCAAGTTATGATAAGATTTTGTATCCTCAACCTTCTTTAGATCCCACTCTCAAAGTGAAACTTTTTGGTGAAAAAAATGAAGTTTCTTTTTCTTCTCTAGATGCGGCCGATCAAGCCCAAGTGATGCGGTTGGTCAGAAAAGGAGATTTGCTACTTGAATACAAGGCCAAGGATAAGAAACAAATTAAAACAGAAAAATGGTATCGCGTTAACCAGGAAGGATTAAAAGAACTTCAACCATCAGCGAGAGCTAAAAAA
>OBJO01000574.1_pt1 | contig 15747 bp, 13 predicted proteins | sample 1481741 | NCBI WGS metagenome assembly OBJO01 (sample SAMN06140803, study PRJEB22556) | human gut metagenome | host: Homo sapiens | place: China: Beijing | collected 2014 | reverse complement strand
CGACGCCCCACGATTTGATGTTGTTCAGGGCAGAGCTGTCGAAACGCCAGCTGTTAGTCGAACCGCCGAGGTAAGCACCATCTTCGACATTGAGGTATTCAACCCAGGCGCTCCAGCTGCCCGGCTGGGATTTGATGGCCTTGCCATACGTCAACTGAGCGACCCACAAGTTAGCGCTGTCGTCACCGTCGATGGTCTTATAGCCGTTGGACAGGCTGACATTTTCGTAGTTAGCCAGGAGATTCCACTTGGAGCCGAAGTTATACGAAATATAAGCGCCCCAGAGGTCATCGCCGCGGAAAGAATTTTCAACTTCCGAACCACCAGCACGGGTGAAGTCATTGTAGTAGACGCCGATAGCCGAGCCGTTGCCGAAGAAGCCTTCGATTTCACCATAGCCCGTCTTGACGCCATCTACCGAAGCAGACCCAGCAAAGCTCTTATCGCTGCCTACCATCTTGAATTTCCCGTAGCCAGCCGTGACAGCAAAGTTATCGTTCTTGTATTTCAATTCAGCCCGGTCGAAGATATCGCCATAGTTCAGGCCATAGGCATTGCCCATGACGTATTTATCCGTCCGGCCGACGCTGAGGTTCCACGTGTTGCCGCCGAAGTTGTAGTCGACTTTAGCCATATCCGTGAAGGGGTTATTGTTTTGACTGCTTGCAGCTTCATTCGATGCAAAGCTCTGGGAATCCGTCGACAAGCCATAGGTTACTTTCGTGCGGTCATTGACCTGGGCATTGGCGCGGAGGCGGACACGATAATCCCAGGAGTTATCGTTTTTCTTACCTGAAGTGACATCCTTACGGTTATAATTATTGGCCGTATCCTGGATGGCCATTTTCGGAGCCGTATAATTGCTCTGGTCGCGATAACGGATACGGGCATCACCAGTGAGTTTGACGTTGCCGACGCGGCTTTCGAGGGCACTGACGCGGACGCCGAGGTTATTCAATTCATCGGCATATTCATCGGCGAGTTTGTTGATGAGAGCGCGCTGTTCGACCGACGCTTTGTCCATGTGAGCCATGGCTTTGGCGACCATTTCAGCAGCTTCATAACGGGTGATATTGCGGTTGCCCTGGAAATACTGGCCGTCGACGCCCTGGATGATGCCAGCGTCAGCGAGTTCGACGACGGATTTGTAAGCCCAGCTGTCCGACGGAACGTCGACAAAGGGATTGGCCGCAAAGGCACAGGCTGAACTGATTGTCAGGGCGGCCATCAGGGCCGTAGCAAGTTTTGTCTTCATCATGAGAATTTCCTCCTTGTTTTCACAATAGTGAACTGCAGGATTCCCAAAATGCCGCTGCAGGCGAGTGGTCCTAGTTTCCTCTCTCAGCGCCAGTCCGGGACAAACATCCTGCACAGCCTACGTTGGTCTGCATGGCCAGTATACGAAAAAGGCTTTAGCCTGTCAAAAGGCGAAGAAACGGCGTACCCACGCCATCCGTCGTCCTATTTTACACAAATCAGACAGGAGTTTTTCACAATAAAGACACAATTTTTACACAACTTCTTACGCAGTACTTACGCAAAATTAACACAATATTTATGCACCGGCCTTACACTGAAAGAAATAATAGGAGGTGCTTACTCATGAACAAACTATGGAAACGCTGGATAGCAGCAGGCCTGATGCTGTCCTGCCTGGGCGGTGCCAGTCTCAGTGCGCAGGACGTCCCGGTCAAGGCCTACATCGTCCACGCCGACCATTATCAGCTCCCATATAAGGGCAGCGAAAAGGCTTTTCATCATCAGATCAACCCCGGCTACGGCTCGTCCCTGGCCTTCAAGGATATCAAAAGCGACGGGACCATCGAGTTCTATGGCTTGACCGACCGCGGTCCGAACGGCGATATCCCGAAATATATCAAAAACGGCAAAAAGATGTCCGGGAAATTCTTCCCGACGCCGGATTTTGCGCCCAGCATCGGCGTCATCACCGTGAACCCGGCTCAGGGGCGGGCGGACATTACGGCGTCCATCCCCTTGAAAGTCCGCGGCAAAGCCATCACTGGCAAGCCCTTGCCAGCCGGTTTGACCGGTTCGACGAACGAAATCGCCTTGAATTTCCAGATGAAAGACTTAGGGACTGATGCAAACGGCCTCGATACGGAAGGCCTGGCTGTCGACAAAGACGGTAATTTCTGGATCAGTGACGAATACGGACCGTTCATCGTCAAGGCCGACCGCCATGGCAATATCCTGGAAAAATACGGTCCCGGCACGGGCTTGCCCCGCATCCTGGCCAGCCGCGTCCCCAACCGGGGCAGCGAAGGCCTGACCATCGATGAACGCGGCCATGTCTTCGCCCTCATCCAGAGTCCCCTCGACGTCGACGGGAAAACGGCCAAGATGGCCAAATACACGCGTATCGTCGAATTCGACCCGGCTGCGAAAACGACGACCATGTATGCCTATCCCGTCGATAGAGGCTACAAGAACCCTGGCGCCGCCAAACTGGGCGACATCACTTCCATCGGCCATGGCCAGTTCCTGATGATTGAACAGGGCAAGCAGCACGGCACCATGCAGAACCTCATCTACAAAGTCGACCTGAACGGTGCTACGCCCATCGCCGATAACGGCGACCTCGAATACGGCCGCCTGGACGGGAAAATCGTACCGGCCAAGAAAGAACTCGTCCTGGACCTCCGCGCCCAGGGCTGGAACATCGAAAAGGCCGAAGGACTGGCCCTCCTGCCGGACCGCCGGACCCTCGCCGTCGTCAACGATAACGACTTCGGTATGGACATCGCTGTCGACGACAAGAAAGTCAGCCAGCCCGAAGTCTCGGACTATACCTACGACAGCGATAAAAAAGCCATGATATACAACAAGGACAACCAGGTCCATAAAGTCAAAATCAGCCTGAAAAAAAATGCCCCGTCAGAACAAGAAAGCCAGATTTGGTTCTTCACCCTACCCAAAGCTTTATAGATGCGAAAACCTCTTCCGCAAATCGATGACCGGACTATCTACTGATGGGATTCCAGGTCCCGGCGCAGTTTATCCAGGACTTGGGCCGTCAAATCGTGCCAGGCATCCTGGAGCCACTGGTCCCGCTGCGTTTCGTCGCCGATACATTCCAGGGCCTTGGGGATGGCCTTGCCGAAGAGGATATCTTCCGTCTGACGGCTGCGGTAGACACCGAGCTTACAGGCATTGGCAAAGTGTTCACAGTTATGGAAGAGCAGGTCGTATTTCTTATTGCCCAGGCAGGCCCGGGCAAAGGCAATCGTCTCGGGTACAGAACAGAGCTGTGCCTGTTCTTCCGGCGTATACTGACGCACTTCCACGTCACCGCCCTGGCGGAACTCATCGAACGACGTCGACCGGATTTCCGTATCCCACCAATCGATGGGGTTGTAGTCGTCATCTCCGGCAAAAGCGATGACTTCATCGTCACTGACATAGATGCCGTGATGGTAATACAAACCTCCCAGCCGGCGCACGCGGATATGGTCGCCCATGACCGGTACCTGCCGGGCCCAATGTTCCGGCGCCCCGTCGTCCTGCAATAAGGATAAAATTGAATTCAAATCAATGGCCATCGTCGTCACTCCCTACAAAATTGCCCAACTCTTACCAGGCTGTCACCATTCTTTTACATAATACCGTTATAGTAATAACTGTAAACGAAGTCAGCTATCCCCGGCGGCAACCCACCGGCCCATTACCGAACCCCTCTGCCAGGATGGCCTCCCGACCAGAATCGGAGAGGTTCGCCGTACTGTCCACCGGCCAGCGTGCCGCAAAACTTGATATCATAGAATCAGAAAAAACCCCGGAGACCTCCCGCTCCGGGGCTTTTTCTATCCCGGCACCTCCTGCAGGAAGGTCAGCAGTCCCTGACAGCCTTCCTGGACATCGTCCCAGGTCCGCTGGAAATCCCGCGTATACCACGGGTCGGCCACGGGCCGGGGATTGGCCGTATAATCCATGAGAAGACAGCACTTCCGGTCCGGGTCGCCATGGAAGATGCGCTTCATGTCCCGCAGGTTCTCGTCATCCATGCCGATGAAATAATCGTAAGCTGCATAATCTCCAGCCGTCAGCAGCACGGCCCGCTTATCACCGGGATCCATGCCGTGCGCCCGGAGCAGCCGTTCCACCGGCGGATAGACCGGATTGCCACAGCCGTTCCAGATTTCCTCATCCGTCGTAGCCGCCGATGCCACGTCGAACCGTTCTGCCAGCCCGGCCTGCTCGGCCATCTGCCGGAACACAAACTCCGCCATGGGCGAGCGGCAAATATTGCCATGACAAACAAAATTTATCTTTATTACCATTTACAAACTCCTCTCTATGCCGCAAATTGCCTTTAGAAAACGTTTTCCCCTTTATTGTATCAGAAAAAAGATTGTCTTTCACTGACAAAAAAGAATAGGCCCCAATCCACTTCATGAAAATGTCATAGTTTGTTATAAAACCAACATACTCGCCCCCGCTGCCATGATATATTCATTCCAGAAAGACAAAGAAACCAAGGAAACAGCAGAAAGGGGTATACCTATGAATAATCTAGAATGGAAAGATAAAGTAACAAGTTTCAAAAAAGTGGACGTCCGCGGCATTGCCGGTAATTTCCTTGATGGGCTGAAAAAACAGGCAGCCAAGCTTCCCGTCGGCGAAGGGATGGAAGTCATTCAAAGTTTTGAACCGATTCCGCTCTATGAAATCATGGACATGCTGGGATATGAGCATTATACAGAAAAAACAGCGGAACACGAGTATCACGCTTATTTCTACCGGACCGAGGAGAAAGGGAACGTGGAAGATGCACCAGAACGGCCGGCAGTCATCACGAACTATCCCACGATTGATGAAAAACTGGGCGAGCTGGCTGTAGAATTTTGGGATATGACCTGGAAAAGCGAAAAACGATATCTCGATTATAACATCCGCCTCCTGCTTTCGCTGGCCAATGCCGTCGGTGCCGGACGGATGCGGCAGGCCATGCGGGAACTGCTGAAAGCCTATGCCAATGGCCTGGACTCCAGAGCCCTGGACGACGTATTCGAACAGCTGGTCTGGAACATGGGCATCGGCTTCTTCAGTTCTGAAATCGCTTCGTCCCCACTGTTTCATGCGTATAAATTAATTAAACAAATGGAAAAACAGGGAAAAGAAAGAAATGAAATCAACCAGATGCTAAGAGAAAAATTCTCCGATAAAAAAGGAGGATGCAAATAAAAAAACAGAGGCTGTCGCATTAAGACAGCCTCTGTTTGAGTTTTAAGTTTGTAGTTTTTAGTTTTTAGCGAAGGTTTTTAAATTTAAGGCCCTTCTCAACGATAGAATTCAGGCCGGCGCAAGGTAATATAGGGCCTTGCCTGGCGGCTTTCTTTACATTTCTTCAAGTCGATGTCGCAGTACACCAGCCCGGCCTCATCGCCTGCTTTGAGCAGCGTCTGTCCCTCGCTATCTACGACCAGGGACTGACCGGCGAAGGTAACGTCTCCTTCCCGGCCGACGCGGTTGCACATGGCGATGAAGACATTGTTCTGATAGGCCTGGACCCGGATTTCCCATTCAAAGAGGTCTAACGGTTCTGTCGTCAAATTGGCCGTCGGTATCAAGACCAATTCGGCCCCCATGGCAGCGCAAGTGCGGATGCTTTCCGGCAAATGGCGGTCAAAACAGATGACGACGCCGATTTTCCCAAAAGAAGTATCATAGACGCGAAAACCATCTGGCGAAGGCGTATAGTAATCGAGTTCGTAGAACTGGGGCGCACTGGTGACATGGACCATAGCCGATTGTCCCAGCAGATTCCCCTTTTCGTCGATGAACAAAGACGTATCATAGGCCTGCCCCCGATATTGCAAATAGAGATTAGGCGACACCATGCAATGTGCCTGCCGTGCCAGGTCATAAAAGGCCGTCACCCGCGGGTCATCGGGATCCAGCAGATAATCCTGCCGCCGTCTGCCTATCTTTTCCGGCAGCTCGTCTGCCGTGTACTGAGGCAAAAAAGGCATATGCTGCACTTCCGGAAAGAAGAGCAAATCCGCCCCGGCCGCTTCCTTCACAGCCTCATAACTCACCTGTAAATTCCGTTCCATATCCTCAGTCATCGCCATCTGCATCATCGCAATCCGCATCAACCTCACTCCTTTCTAAGACACGTTGTCATATTTTTTGATACCATTCACTTTATTCTAACAAAATTCTGCACATTTTCCAATTCCGGCCCGCCGTCCCTTTCTCTGACTGCGACATCGTGGTATGATTTTGATGATAGGATTACGAAAGGAGTTATCATCATGACCAATACAGAAAAAGAACGGCAAAAAGCCATTACGACGGCCGGCAATCCGGCCAAACCGACAGGGGAAGCGGGGCAGCAGATGCTGGCACGCATGAATGAAAGCCATGCCGTCCTTACGGCATGGGGCCTGTCCCATTTCCATTGGCGCGGCGATGAAACGGTCTTGGACATCGGCTGCGGCGGCGGGGCCAATCTCCATCGCATGAGCGCCCACATCACGACGGGCCATCTGACTGGCGTGGACTATTCAGCGACGTCTGTCCAGACCTCACGCCAGACGAATGCTGACGATATAGCTGCCGGAAAAATGACAGTCTGCGAAGGTTCTGTCGAAGCCCTGCCCTTTACCGACCACACCTTTGACAAAATCACGACCGTCGAAAGTTTCTATTTCTGGCCCAATCCACCGGAAAACCTGAAGGAAGTCCATCGCGTCCTGAAACCAGGCGGCACATTCCTGCTCATCGCCGAAATCTACGGCCACGACGGCCTCAGCGCTGACGTCCGGGAAAACATCGAACGCTACCACCTCTATAACCCGACGCCGGAAACCTTTGAAACCATTTTCCATGATGCCGGCTTCTCCTCCGTCCAGGTCCACATCGAAAAAGACCACCGCTGGATCTGCGTCGAAGGGCGGTAAAAAAAGAGGCTGTCGCGTTAAGACAGCCTCTTTTTGAGTATTAAGTTTGCAGTTTGTAGCAAATATTTTCAAATTTAAAGCCCTCTTCTACAAACTACAAACTCCGTACTACAAACTTTATTTCCAAAATTCTTCGGCTTTGGCGATGTTGGCGCGAATCGTAGCGCAGCAGGCTTTGAAGTCCTTCATTTCCTGTTCCGGCAGGTTATATTCGATGACTTCTTCGATGCCATTGGCGCCGATGACCGACGGGACACCGCAGAAGATGCCCGTTTCGCCGTATTCACCATCTAAAGGCGCGCTGGCTGCCATGATTTTCCGTTCATCCCGCAGGACGGCCCGGACCATGGTAGCTGCCGTCATACTGATGCCGTATTCCGTGCAGTGCTTGCCAGAATAGGTGACCCAGCCGGCATGGATGGTTTCATCCTGGACGCGGGCCTTATCGAAGACATAGGCCGGATTCTGTTCCAGTTCTGCCAGGGATTTGCCGCCGAACTTGATGATCGACCAGGGGACGATCTGGGAATTGCCGTGTTCCCCCATCATGTAGGCCGAGAAGGAATGATGATCCAGGCCTGTCTGCTGGGAAATGGCACTGACCAGGCGCGAGCTGTCCAGCCCCGTGCCGGTACCGAAAACATGGCCTTTCGGAAGGCCGCTCTTCTTAGCGATGAGGTCCGTAACGACGTCGCAAGGGTTGGTAATATTAATGATGATGCCCTGGAAGCCGCCGGCCATGACCTTGGGGATATAATCAGCGACCTGAGGCACAGTGAAATGCATTTCATCGTCGCGGTTCCCCGATGCGCAGAGCGTAATGTCGCCGATAGCATTGACGATGACGTCGCAGTCAGCCAATTCTTCATAGCTGGCAATCGTGTAATTGACACGATGAGGCATGAACATGACGGCATCCATCATATCCTGCCGTTCACTGACCAGTTTTTCCGACTTCACGTCGCATAACTTGACTTCATCGGCAATCCCGAGGACTCCTAAATTAAAAACTACATGAGCCCCGACATGACCTAAGCCGATGACCCCTACCACACGTTTCTTAAAAGCCATACAAAACGCCTCCTGTTCACTATAGCATATAGAAAAAGTCTATTTATATATTATATCAAAAAAACGCACTCTTTGTCCGTTGTAATTACAACAATCCCTAGGCTCTCAATTTTACCTATTGATTTCATACTTTATACAAATCCAAAAAAATCCGGGCCTATAATGCAGTATGTAAAAATGTCAACTACGGTACAGGAGGCCAGGAATCATGAAAAGTAATCATCGTTTTTGGAAGTGGCGCAAAGCCACTGCTGCTTTATTAGTTGTCGGAGCCCTGTTGGGGACGCCTTGTCTTCCCTCTGCCTTACCGACCGTGTCGGCTGCAGAAACCATACAAGCCCAAGCCTTACAAAGCCCCCGCTGGGACGCTACGGTCCGCCAGGGAATCAACGACTTCATCGCGGCTTACGGCAAAGATTCGCCGAACTACGATAAAAACAATCATCCCTATGCCGTCTTCGATTTCGACAATACGACATCCATCCTCGACGTAGGCGAACAGTTGGAAGTCTGGCAGCTCGATCATCTGCAATTCGCCGTCCCGCCGACACAGATGAAGGCCGTCCTCATGACGGGGATCCCAGCTGATAAATTGGACGCCACCTATGGCGCTGACGACGGCGAAGGCCGGCAGGTCACGATCCGCAGCGTCATCGACGATGCCGCCAAAGCCTATGCTTCGCTCTACAAAAAAGGCCTCGTCAAACCGACGGGCAGCACCTTGTCCGCAGAAACCCAGAACGACCCGGATTACCTGGAATTCAGAGCCAAGATGCGCTGGCTCTATGACGCCATCGGCGATACCATGGACGTTTCCGTTTCCTATCCGTGGAGCACGTACTGGTACACGGGCATGACGCCGCAGCAGGTCTACGACATGGCTTACCAGTGCGACGCCTACTATGGCAATCCCCTGAAAGGCCAGACCTGGACTAAAGGGAAATACACCAGCCCGGCCAATTATCCTTCCGAAGCCGGCAACGTCAGCGTCGGTTATAAAGTCGGCATCACGGTAACACCGGAAATGCGCGAACTCTACAGCGCCCTGATCCGCAACGGCATCGACTGCTACATCTGCTCGGCCTCGCCGATCGACGCCATCCGCGCAGCCGTTTCCTATTTCAAAGTCCCTGGCGTCAAAGATGTCCTGGCCATGACCAACAAAGTAGACGCCAATGGCCGTTACCTCAATCAGTACGATTACGACCTCCATCCCCAGACCCAGGGCGTCGGCAAAGCCGAAACACTGGCAAAAATCCTGGTACCGAAATACAAAGGCCACGGCCCCAGCTTCACGGCTATGGATTCCCAGGGGGATTTCAATTTCTGCACCGAATTCAAAGACACGAAAGAAGTCTTGGTCATCAACCGGACGCGCACCGATGACGCTGCTCTCTGCGCCGGCATTGCAGCTTACCAGAAAAAACACGGCATCGACCTCGCCGCAGCCAACAAAAATGGCGACAGCCTCTTCTTGATCCAGGGCCGTAACGAAAACAAAGGCGAATTCTGGAACGACGATAAGACCCTTCTCTTAGGCAAAAAAGACGCATCCTACCTGTCCGATAAAGCCACCAAAGCCGAAACCGAACTCGAACAAGGAAAAACCATCGCCCAAGTATTGAAAGACAACACGAAATTAAAAGACAAATACCAGGGATATAAGACGCGGTAAAATCCGATTATCTCCTCAAAAAAAGGACTAGCACATGATATGGCCGAAACCTTCATGCGCTAGTCCTTTTAACTTTGATAGAGGCCTGACGGCCGGGCGTAAAGTCGTTTATCGAATTTTGGGGCCGACGGCCCCGCAGGCCGCAGACCGCAGTTCGCAGGCCGCCTCGGAGTCAAATGCCGCTTTGCGGCAACATATTCAGAATAACGACATCGCCTCGAGTGACCCTCGGCTCGTGAAAAAAATAGTGGTTCGTGGCTCGTAAAAAGCCTGCCATTATACTCGGATAGGCTGTGATGAAATCTCTCTGGCGGGCTGCCCACTGGGACAGCCCCTACAAATGCGGCATACAGCCACATAAAATTTTATCGCCTGTATGCGATACCGTAGGGGACGCCCAAAGGGCGTACCGCCGCGACTTGTGTGAATAGCCGATGCCAGGACAGATGCTCGTGGTTCGTAAAAGCCTGCCATTATACTCGGATGGGCTGTGATGAAATCTCACAGCGGGCTGCACAAGGCTCCCTTTATAGGGGAGCTGGCCGCCAAAGGCGGTCTGATAGGTTAAAGGTCGGCTCCTACGCCCAAGGCCACAGGCCGCGTATTTTTGTAGCCAGTAAACAGAGTTCCATTCATCGCCTGTATGCGATATCGTAGGGGACGACTAAAAGCCGTCCCGCGTGAATCCTGCGCATAGCCGGAATTTATGACAAATGGCACACGTAATACAATCATGAATTTGTCGCGGCAAAGCTGCATCCGCAGGGGCCGTCCCAGAGCCATCCTGGCCTATCCAGTACAGGACGGTTATTCGGACGGATGGCAACGGCGGGCGGCCCGCTACGCGCTGAGGACTTCCCGAAGCGTCGTTGTCAGTTTGAGTCTGTCGCGGCGGAACGCCGCATCTGAGTCCGAAAAAAGCCGGCAAAAAAACGGCGCTGTCACATAAAGACAGCGCCGTTTTGAGATTAAGTTTGCCGTTACTTATTCACGTTGTTCTTCGCCGTAATCTCGAAGGGGATCCGTTGTTCCCCGACTGATTTCTTGATGAAGATGTTGACTGCCGTCGACATACTCATGCCAATGGAGTCGCAAAACGCTTCAAAATCTTTTTTCAAATCCGCGTCGATGCGGATACAAATCGTTGTCTGTGCCATGATACCCCTCTATTTCTTGCCGACGTACTGACGAATCATTTCTCCCTGTTCCTTGACCAGCGCTTCCAATTCGGCAATCTTCTTATCCTGCGTATCCACTACATTTTCCAGTCCTTCAATCTTCTGATCCTGTTTATGGACCGTATCTTTCAGGCTGGAAATCGTCTTGGCCATGGCCGTCTTCGACGTCGTGATGCCGCTGCCACCTTGGCCAATCTTGAAGCTCAAGCCGGCGTTGAACATGTTTTCCCCGTTGCCAAAGTTCGTGCCCAGGCTGAACATGGTATCTTCATTGGGACGATAGAAGGCACCGAAAGCGACACTGTTGGCATTGCGGTAATTACCATAGCCGACAGCGAAGTCCCACTTATCATCCGGGTCGAAGTCCAGCGGATGAAGGGCTGCCAAAGCAGCGACACCGGCACCGACCTTGTTGACGCGGTTATCGAGATCAGAAACGCGGTTATTGATGTGGTAAATGGATTCCGTGTTGGCAGCCACCTGATGATCCAAAGCCGTTATGTTTTCGCCAGCTGTGTTAGCCTGTCTGATGAAGATTCCGTCTTTTTCGACTCTCGTTTCCTTGTAGACCGTCCCGGCATTGACGGCGTTCTTGGAACCTTCCTCAATCGTGGTGTTGGCTACATTCTTGATGGTCGTATCTTCCCGCAGCGTAACGGTTTTGCTGTCATCACCGTCATAGTTGACAGCGTTCTTGGTCGCAGCTTGCAGCTGGTCTTCCGTAGCGGCCTGACCGGACGTAATGTTCTTGGCGTCCCAGGTTTTGTTAGTCAATCCACCAATCGTGCCTTTATCATCCTTGTTGATGGTGACCTTGCCAATGGTAGCGGAATCTGTCACTTCAAGGTCTTTTGTTGTAATCTTTTTAGCTGCTGTAACCGAATCGACTTTCAAATCTTTACTCATGGAAATCTGGTAATTCGCAGCTTCTCCTTTTGGGGCAATATTTTCAACAGAAAGATTGGAATCTTTCGTTGATACAATAGTATGCTTGCCCGCAGCTTCTGAAGCATTCTTAATGGCTTCGTCGAGTTTTCCGATGGAAGTCGTGACACTTTCACCTTTTGTAACGTACTTCGTGCTGCTGTAGTCAAGATTCCCCACTTTGTTATCTACATGATTGACAGCATCCACTACGGTCGTTTTACCTGTGGCATTTTTAATATCTGCATTTAAATTTGTGACATCGCCTACATCACTGGCCTTTGCTACATCCGTAATTCGAACGGTACCAACTTTTCCCGTCTTATCTACAACATCCATTGATACTCCCTGTACTGACTGGCCATTCTTGTCCGTAATAGTACCAACGGCATAATCTCCAGCCTTAATATGTGTATCATTGGCATCGGCTGTAGCCTGTTTTATCGCTTTTTGAAGCTGAGCTTCCGTAGCCGCTTTTGTGGAATAAGAATAATTCTGCCCTTCATTCCATTCTGTATTGGACAAACCTGTAATTACATTATCCGTGCCATTTACAGTCACATTACCAGAGGTAATGGTGGTGGCTTGCAGACTGGTGAGACCTGTAATATTTTGTGCAAGGCGAATATTCAACGTATTATCATCTTTTTTTACAACACCGATGTTAGCAGCTTCAACGGTATCGGTCGCTCCTCCGATAATATTAAGCTGTTCCTTCAGTTTTCTCGATATGATTTTGCTATTATCTGACTGTCCATCGTCACCAGCAAATGTTAAACCATCTGTAAGAGTAGCTAATCCTTCCGTATTTAAGCCAATCGTATATTCGATGCCCTTTCCTTTGTTAACGCCTTTGTTATCTACTGTAATACGACTGTTTGCAGCCGCTTTGACAGTCGCATGCTTTGCAGCCTCTGTCGCTACGTCATAAAGTTCGCTCCCATTTACAGCATCCGTACTTGTAGGCGTAACACGTCCGGCGGCTACGTTTGTAATAGTCCGTACCACTTTATCATTGCCTACACTAACGATTCCGCTTGGATACCCGCCTTTTACACTGTATGTTGTGCCAAGATTGGGAATCGTAAGAGACATAACATTATAATCATTCAAGTTTCCCGAAGCGACAGAGCCTTGGCCCAGGGCAACGGAATTGTCTGCTGAAACTGCTGCACCCTGCCCAATGGCAACAGACTTTGCACCAGAAACCTGTGCACTCATACCTATAGCAATACTATTTGCCCCACTTACCTGACTGCTTGCACCTAAGGCCATGCTATTTTCTGCGCCGGTTAAAACCTTTGCCTGATATCCCAATGCCGTTCCCTTATACGCACCTGTGTCTACTAACGCACCTAATCCAACAGCTGACGAGTAATCAGCCAAAGCATTTGCACCTTCACCTACGGCAGTGGCGGATTCCCCACTGGCCTTGGCGAGCGAACCCAACGCAGTTGCCTGCTTTCCTATAGCCTGTGCATTCATACCAACAGCTGTACTGTTGTCTTTATCAGCCAAAGCATCGGTACCCAGTGCAACAGCACGCCCACCGGTTGCCTGGCTCCTATAGCCCAGGGATGTCGAACGATAGCCAGCCTGGCTGCTATAGCCAATCGCCGTATTATCATCATAACCATCTTCACCGGCTAAAGGCGTACCATTAAAATGAGTTGTTTTAGAACGATATCCCAACGCTAATGAATGACTTCCTTCTGCCGAAGCAAATGGGCCTATAGCAATCGAGCCTTCCCCTGTAGCTCCATCATTGTTATAATTGCTCTTATCGCCTTCGGCACCTTCTTGGGTTACTTTCACACTATAATAATGAATCTGGGCACTTTTCAGCTGAGCTACATTGACGGCATCGGTATCTTCTTTACCAGCTGCGACGTTAGTAATCTGGCGGGTAATGTTCTTAGAAGCATCACCGACGGAAGCAGCCGCCTTTGTCGATTTCCAAACACCAGTCGTATCTTTACTGTGGTCAATTCCCGACGGATCATAACCGACTACATTCGTATCGACAGAAGCTACAGAATCGGCACCAAGAGCTACGCCTTTACTAACCTTAGCATTAGCATTATGGCCAAGGATGACGGCATCTTCGAGCTTATCATTTGTTAAATATGTCGTACTTTCTGGCTTATTCCACCCAGCAGGCTGATAACTGCCATCATAGGAACCAATAACGACATTATTTTTACCATTTTTCATCTGATGATAGTCACCGATGACAATTGAATTGTTTTCATTACTGAAATCATTCCGATGACCAATGCTATAAACATGAGATATATTATTGGCCGTTATATGGAAACCATCGATCATATTATATTCTGATACATTATCTTTATCTATACCATTAATCTCATTATTAACGCCGATAATTTGCGTCTTCCGTGTCCAATTGGCTTTGTTGCCGCCACCAATAGCCAGTACAGCGCCACCAGATTCTGAACTTCGAATTGCTTTACGAAGCGCCGTTGCCATATCTGTTACAGAACCGTATTTCGTAGAAGAATCAAAATCTATATCTTGTACAGAATTCGTTACTTCATTACCTGCCCCAATCAATATGGCACCATTTGCAGTATTGGCACGATTACCTATACCAACTAAGCTATTCGCTATTCCTGAATAAGATACACGGTCCGATAGATATATATCTTGACCATGATAGTTCATGAGATAAGAGATATTTACGGTATCTGAAGCTGACTCATTACTGTTGAAAGAACCAATAGTTGTTGCTCCCATATTTTGTAGAGCATATCCCATCGTATTGCCAGTATTAGATGCATCATAGTTTCCTGTTTGAGCATTATAACTGCCAATAGTTGTAGCAAATCCGCCTGATGTATATGAATTTGTTCCTAAAGTAGTCGCACCAACACCAAATTGTGGCAAATTTTCTTTATAAATTATATTTCCTTCAGAATCTTTTTTTTCATTTCCATTAGCATCTTTCTCTGGAATCAATGATACTGTAGCATCGCCGATTTTTATACTGTTCTTACCTAAAGTATGTGCACCAATTTGAATAGATCCGGTGCGAGCAAATGTATTAGAGCCAACAGCTATGCCCTCAGGTAAATTTTTCATAGCATCTGGCTTATCATTGATATCCATCGTTTTGTAAATCAAGTAGTCATGTACGTTCACGTCATCACCAAAAGATAATAGTGATTCCTGTGTACCGCCACCTATGAAAACTTTAGCATTTTTACCAACGGCAATATTAGTTCCATTATTTTGTCCATCCATATTATAGACGATTTGCTGAGCACCTTTTTCTACAACATCCTTATCCGCAGCCATTACCGGTGAATAAGCTAAACTACCAAAGGTCAAACAAACGGCGACGGCAGCCAGGGCAGCCTTACCTAAATACCCCCCCCCCGGTGAACATTCGAGCTTATGTGTTCGCTCTTACTGGACGATTTGTGTTGGCCTTTGGCCAATTCTGATACGACGACATAGCACCGTCTGGCTTTACTCCAGATGACCTTATACGTTCGATTCATAAAAAAACAGCCCCTTTCTTTGTATTATATGCATTTTATACAGCTAACAAACTAACATACTTGTAACAAAACTGTTATCTTATTATAGCATACAAAAACGTAAAATAAAGCCGTATATAGCCATCCTCAAGCCATCGCTAAGTCATCGGCCCATATTCTATATTAATATTTTCAATATATTTTAAATACAATTTATTGTAAAATCATATATATTGTGAAACAAAATTTTTCTGCGATTTTTTTTGTGAAATAGCAGGGGCCTGACGGCCCCGCCGGTCGCAGACCGCAGTCCGCAGGCCGCCTCGGACTCAGATGCCGCTTTGCGGCAACATATTCAGAATAACGACATCGCCTCGAGTGACCCTCGGCTCGTGGAAAAAATCGTGGCTCGTGGTTCGTGGTTCGTGGCTCGTAAAAAGCCTGCCATTATACTCGGATAGGCTGTGATGAAA
>OBJO01000565.1_pt1 | contig 15863 bp, 10 predicted proteins | sample 1481741 | NCBI WGS metagenome assembly OBJO01 (sample SAMN06140803, study PRJEB22556) | human gut metagenome | host: Homo sapiens | place: China: Beijing | collected 2014 | reverse complement strand
CGACCGTCACGGGCCAGGCCGGGGACATCCATGCCGGCGAGTATACCTTCAATTCGCGCATGAGCCTCCATACGCTGCTGGAAAAACTGACCAGCGGTAAGTCGGAAGCGGACCGCCTGGTCGTCCCCGAAGGCTATACAGTCCGGGAAATCGCCAAGGCCGTCGCCGCCAACGGGCGCATCAGCGAAGCCGATTTCCTCAAGGCTGCTTCGTCATCGGACCAGCTCCTGCCGTATATGAAGGGCAATCGCAAAGTGACCTTCCCGACAGAAGGCTTCCTCTTCCCGGACACGTATTTCATCCCTTATGACGCGACGGCTGACGACGTCGTGGCCATGATGCTCAAGAACTTCGACGCCCACTTGACGGATGCCATGAAAGCGGGCATTGCCAAGCAGAACCTGTCGATCTACCAGTTCGTCACCTTGGCCTCGCTCATCGAAAAGGAAGCGAAATACGAAAAGGACCGGCCCCTCATCGCGTCGGTCTTCGAGAACCGCCTGAAAATCCACATGAAACTCCAGTCCGATGCCAGCATTTCCTATGCCATGGGGACCCACAAGGCAGCCTACAGCATCAACGAGACGCAGTACGATTCGCCGTACAATACGTACCGCTATGAAGGCTTGCCGCCGGGACCAATCGGCAATCCCGGCATGGACTGCATGGAAGCTATCCTCGAGGCACCACAGACGAATTACCTCTATTTCGTCGCCGATAAGGACGGCCATAATTACTTCGCCGCTACCTATGAGGAGCACATGAAGAACGTCCAGGAGCACATGCCATGATGGAGGCATTATTCCAGGATATGAAAGCCTGTGCCCGCGAGCGGAACCTGCCCATCCTGCGCGACAGCGAGCTGCCCTTGTTCACGGGCATCGCAGCGTCGTGCCGGCCGAGACATGTCCTGGAAATCGGGACCTGCATCGGCTATTCGGCCCTGCAGATGGCACCGTTCCTGGCACCGGGCGGGACGATCACGACCATCGAGCTCGACCGTGAGCGCTATGACCTGGCCTGCCAGTTCTTTCGGCGCTCACCCTATGAAAAGGTCATTACGGCTATCCACGGCGATGGGACAGCGCTGGTGGAACAGCTTCCCGGTCCGTGGGACTTTGTCTTCCTCGACGGGCCGAAAGGGCAGTATGTGCGCCAGCTGCGATATCTCCTGCCCAAGCTCCTGCCCGGCGCCATCGTCGCAGCGGATAATATCGACTACCACGACATGTTTTATATCGAAGGGACCCTGCCGCACAAACACCGCACGGCCGTGACCCGTTTGCGGGAATTCATGGACCTCGTCGGCGACCGGTCCCTTTTTGAGACTGTATTTTTTGAAAATGGCGACGGCATGACCGTTTCGCAATGGAAAGGATAAGAGAATGGGAAAAATGGAATTGCTGGCTCCGGCCGGCAGTATGGATAAGATGAAGATGGCCTTTTTATACGGCGCCGATGCCGTATACCTGGGAGGGAAGTCCTTCGGCCTGCGGGCTTTCAGCGACAACTTTTCCAATGAAGAACTGAAGGAAGCCGTCGACTATGCCCATGCCCGGGGCAAGCACGTCCACGTGACGGTCAACATCTTCCCGCATAACGACGACCTCAAGGGCTTGCCGGAATACCTCGTCTACCTGCGCGATATCGGCGTCGACGCCGTCCTCATCGCCGACCCGGGCATCTTCGCCCTGGCCCGGCAGCTCGTCCCCGACCTGCCTGTCCACATATCGACCCAGGCCAACACGACCAACTGGGCATCGACGAAATTCTGGCGCGACAACGGCGCATCGCGCGTCGTCATGGCCCGCGAAGTGAGCCTCCGCGACGTCAAGGAAATCCATGCCAAAGTCCCCGATGTCGAACTGGAAGGCTTCATCCACGGCGCCATGTGCATTTCCTATTCCGGCCGCTGCCTGCTGAGCAATTACTTCACCCAGGGCGACCGCGACTCGAATCGCGGCGAATGTGTTCAGTGCTGCCGCTTCAAGTACAACGTCGTCGAAGAGAAGCGGCCAGGCCAGTATTTCCCCGTCGTCGAAGATGAACGGGGGACGTACATCTTCAACTCCAAGGACCTCTGTCTCCTGCCGTACCTGCCGGACCTCTATGACGCCGGCTTTACGAGCCTGAAGATCGAAGGGCGCATGAAGAGCATCCACTACGTCGCCACCGTGACCAAGGTCTACCGCCAGGCCTTCGACGCCTACGAAGCCGACCCGGAACACTTCACGGTCCGCCAGGAATGGATCGACGAATTGGAAAAGATTTCCCACCGGCCCTACACGCGGGGCTTCTCCGTTTCCCGGCCGACGGCGGCCGACCAGGTCTACAGCCAGTCGAGCAATACCCAGACACATGATTTCATCGGCCTCGTCAAGTCCTATGATGAAGAAAAGGGCCTGGCCTGGGTAGAACAGCGGAACCACTTCAAACTCGGCCAGACTGTAGAATTCCTCCAGCCCAAGGGTCATCTGGTCCGCTGTACCATCGACCGCATCGTCGATGAAGACGGGCAGGAACTCGACGCCGCCCGCCACGCCCAGCAGCTCGTCGGCCTGGCCGTACCGGAACGGCTGGAACCGTATTCCATGATGCGCCGCCAGGTGAAGAGCCATGTTTGATGAAGACTGGGTCTACTTCCAGGCCCCTCCGTCGGAAATGACCTTCATCAACCGCATCATCGAGGGCTGTGACTACCTGGGCGTGGTCACGGCCCTGGACGGCAAGAAGGGCATCGGTTTCGTCCGGACGACGAAGGACACAGCAGGCGAGACGATTGAGGTACTCCAATTGCTGCCCATCCCGGTGCGCATCCTGAGCCGCCAGGAAGCCTTAGCGCAAGCTGAACAAAAGTAGTGTATGAAATTTACAAAATTTATAGTTATACGATTTAGTGAAAAGTGCTGCCCCTGTCGGCAGCGCTTTTTTTGTAGGGGCTTCCACGTGGGGAGCCCGCGTGAATCCCGGGCATAGCTCATACTGGTCATGCTGTTTGTCGTCCCATCGTCTGACGGGCGCCCCACGTGGCGCCCCTACGATAGCAATTCCATGTCGATTTAAAACGTTACATTTTAAAAAATAGCAGTCCTTGTTGTAATGTGTAAAATAGTTGTTTCTGCTAATCATTTTTTGGCGGTTAGCCCTTTAAATTCTTGACATAATTGGTGTATAATTAATAATATAATCATAAAATACTTTATAGCGTATATTATATGCGTATACGGTACGCTATTGAATCCAAGACCCGCCGTCTGACGACACGATGTCCATTATCATACATACTGAAACCATAAGCGAAGCGGTCGGGTCCCAGTCAAGTGAGGAGGAGCTTCTATGAAAAAATCTAATTGCCTGGCCATGATTTTGGCCGGCGGGAAAGGAAGCCGTTTGGGTGTCCTGACCAAAGACCAGGCTAAACCGGGCCTTTTGTTCGGTGGAAAATATCGCATCATCGACTTCCCACTGAGTAACTGCCGCAATTCCGGCATCGATACGGTCGGCATCCTGACCCAGTATCAGCCGCTGGAACTGAACTGGTACATCGGCAACGGCAGCTCGTGGAACCTCGACTCGACCAAGGGCGGCACGTACGTCCTGCCGCCGTATCAGAGCGACGGCGGTTCCAACTGGTACCGCGGCACAGCCGATGCTATCTACCAGAACTTGAACTTCGTGGAAATGGTCGGCGACGATTACGTCCTCATCCTGTCGGGCGACCACATCTATTCCATGGACTACGACAAGATGCTCAATTTCCACAAGAAACACCACGCCAAGGTCACCATCGGCACGATCCGCGTCCCCTGGGATGAAGCCAGCCGCTTCGGCATCATGGTCGCCAATGAAAACATGCGCATCACCAAGTTCCAGGAAAAACCGGCCAAGCCCGAAAGCAACCTGGCGTCCATGGGCATTTACATCTTCGACCGCGACGTCCTGGAATCGTACCTCAAGGCCGATGCCAAGGATGAAAAGTCGGACCACGACTTCGGCAAGAACGTCATCCCGGCGATGCTGGCCGACCAGGTCCCGCTGTATGCCTATCCCTTTGAAGGCTACTGGAAGGATGTCGGCACCATCGACAGCCTGTGGCAGGCCAACATGGACCTCATCGCCGACGAACCGCCTATCGACCTGCGCGACAGCAAGTGGCGCATTTATTCGGGCAACCAGAGTTTCCCGCCACACCTCATCGGGCCTAACGGCTCGGCCAAGAGTTCCCTCATCGCTGAAGGCTCGGAAATCTTCGGGACTGTCAGCAATTCGGTCATTTTCTATGGTGTCACCATCAAAGAAGGGGCGAAAGTCACCAATTCCGTCATCATGCCCGGCTCTGTCGTCGAAGAAAATGCCGTCGTCGACAAGGCCATCCTGGGCGAACGCTGCCACATCTATCCCGGCGCCGTCCTCCACAATGAAGATGGGTCTGTTGCCGTACTGGGACGCAAAGGGGAATTGAAACCAGAACAAGTTACAGCGAAAGGGGAAGACTAGTTATGAATAGTAATATGATCGGCCTCATCAATATGCGCGAAGACCATCCCTTGCAGGAAATCAACGACACGCGCCCGTTGTCGACGCTGCCCATCGGCGGCAAGTACCGCCTCATCGACTTCACGCTTTCCAATATGGTCAACGCCGGCATCGAAAACGTCGGCCTCCTGCTCTCCAGTCAGTCCCGGTCAGTCCTGGACCATATCCGGTCCGGCAAGGAATGGGGCCTGGCCCACAAAGGCGACGGCTTGTTCTATCTGCCGGAAGAACGGGCAGATATCGAACATCCCGTAGAAGGGGACATCAGTGCTTATTATAAGAACCTCATCTTCGTCCAGCGGGCCAACAAGCGCTACGCCCTGCTGTCGGGCTGCGACATGGTCCAGAACATCGACTATGACAAGGTCCTCCACTTCCATCGCCATCACAACGCCGACGTCACCCTCATCTATCAGCAGCAGAAATACGACTTCGACCGCGAAGGCTATGTCCTGACCATCGACGATGTCTGCAAGGACCGGGTCACGGCCATCGAAGCCAAGCCGGAAGTCAAAGCTGGCGACAACTTATACCAGCGGGGAATCCTCATCGACTGCGATGTATTCCAGCATTGCATACGCCGGGCCTATGCCCAGGGATATACCCATTTTATTATCGATGTGCTCCAGCGCAATGTAGACCGCCTGCGGATTTTCGGCTATAATTATCAGGGATATGCAAAACGGATCGATTCCGTCAATTCCTACTTCCAGGTCAACATGGACCTGCGCGACAGCCGCATATGGCATGAATTGCTCCTCAAGGATATGGATCACCGCATCTATACCAAAATCAAGGACGAAGCGCCGGCCAAGTACATGGAAGAATCGCATGTCTCCAATTCTCTCGTAGCTAATGGCTGCATCATCGAAGGCCGCGTAGAGAATTCGATTCTTTTCCGCCGCGTCAAGGTCGGAAAGAATGCTGTCATTCGCAACAGCATCATCATGCAGCACTCGGTCGTCGGCGATGACGCCCAGCTCGATTACGTCGTATGCGACAAGAATACGGTCATCCAGCCGGAAGCCGTGTTGAGCGGCAGCCACGACAACCCGTTGTGCATTGGTAAACGTTCAGTCCGCTGAACGCGACTACAAAGGGGTTAGAGACAATATGAAAAAATGGCAGGATAAGGAAGAATTCAAAAAGTTATTTACCGAGAAAGCGCACATCTTGTGGGAAAAAGATCTGCGGGACATGACTTTGAATGAAGTCTATCAGACCATCGCCTATATGATCCGCGATCTGGTAAGTGAAGATTGGATCCGCACGAATGAAATCTATGCCGAACAGAAGGTTAAGCAAGTCTATTATTTCTCCATCGAATTCCTCATCGGGCGCCTCCTGGAATCGAATCTCCTGGGCATCGATATGGACGACATCTGTCGCCAGGGCCTGGAAGACCTGGGCTGGGACCTGAATAAGGTCATCCCGGCCGAACGCGATCCGGGCCTGGGGAATGGGGGACTGGGCCGGCTGGCTGCCTGCTTCATCGATTCCCTGGCAGCGCTGCAGCTGCCGGGCCATGGCAACAGCATCCGCTATCAGTACGGCTTGTTCAACCAGCGCATTGTCGACAACCAGCAGGTCGAACTGCCCGATAACTGGCTGGTCAACGGCTATCCCTGGGAAGTCAAGAAAGTCGACAAGGCCGTCTATGTCCGCTTTGGCGGCAACGCCTACATGCGTCCTGACGAAGACGGCAACCTGGAATGTGTCCACGAAAAGTATTCGTCTGTCCGCGCCGTACCGTACGACGTGCCTATCATCGGCTACCACAACAATACGGTCAACACGCTGCGCCTGTGGCGGGCGGAATATTCGCGGGAACAGCTCTACCAGGAACTGTCCATCGGCGACCGGCGCCGGGCCTTCCGTTATAAGGACAGTGTCCAGCAGATTTCCCGTTTCCTCTATCCTGACGACAGCAATGAAGACGGCCGCCGCCTGCGCCTGATGCAGGAATACTTCTTCGTATCGGCCGGCCTCCAGAGCATCGTCCGCCATTATAAAAAGAAATATCACGAAAGCATCTATAAATTCGACCGCTATGTGGCCATCCACATCAACGACACCCATCCGGCCCTGGTCATTCCGGAACTGATGCGCATCCTCATGGACGAAGAAGGCGTATCGTGGGATGCGGCCTGGAACATCACGGTCCGCACCGTGGCCTATACGAACCACACGATCCTGCCGGAAGCCATGGAAAAATGGTCCATCCCCATGTTCAAGGAACTGCTGCCGCGCATTTACCTCATCGTCGAAGAAATCAACAACCGCTGGCTCAAAGAAGTCCGCAGCCTCTATCCGGGCGATGAATCGAGAGCCCGCGACGTCGCCGTCCTCTGGGATGGCCAGGTCCACATGGCTCATCTGGCCGTCCTCGGCAGCCACAGCGTCAACGGCGTCGCCGAAATCCATTCGCAGATCCTCAAGGATTCGACGCTGCACCAGTTCTACACGTGCTTCCCGCACCGCTTCTCGAACAAGACCAACGGCATTTCCCATCGCCGCTGGCTCATCGAAGCCAATCCGCAGCTGGCGTCGCTCATCGACGATACCATCGGTGACAGCTGGCGCCGGACGCCGTCGAAGCTCCAGGACCTCATGCCCTTTGCCGACGACCCGGCCTTCCAGGAACAGCTGGCGCGGGTCAAAAAGGACCGCAAGGAAATCCTGGCCCGCTACATCCGCGACCGCTACGATATGGACGTGCGGACGGACTCGATCTTCGACATCCAGATCAAACGCATCCACCTGTACAAGCGCCAGACTTTGAACATCCTGCACATCCTGCACTTGTACTACCTCTTGAAGGACAACCCGAAACTCAAGATTACGCCGCGGACCTTCCTCTTTGGCGGCAAGGCCGCTGTCGGCTACGGCGAAGTCAAGGAAACAATCCGCCTCATCAATGTCGTCGCCCATATGGTCAATTCCGACTGTAAGGTCAACAAGCAGATGAAGGTCCTGTTCCTGGAAAACTACAATGTTTCCTTAGGCCAGCTCCTCTTCCCGGCTGCTGACGTGAGCGAACAGATTTCGACAGCCGGCAAGGAAGCGTCGGGCACGGGCAATATGAAGTTCATGATGAACGGTGCCATCACTCTGGGGACCATGGACGGGGCCAACGTCGAAATCCACCGCAAAGTCGGCGACGAAAACTGTGTCATCTTCGGGCTGCGGGCTGACGAAGTCATGAACTACTACATCCACGGCGGCTACTCGTCGTGGCAGATGTACAGCGACGACGCTGCCATCCGCCGCCTTATGGATGCCCTCGTCGACGGCTCTATCGGCGGGGACCACTTCGGCATGCTCTACTCGGCCTTCCTCGACCGGAACGACGAATACTTCGTCCTCAAGGACTTCCAGTCCTACTGCCAGGCCCAGCAGGAAATCGCCAAACGCTACGGCGACCATACGAAATGGTGTCATTCGAGCGTCGTCAACATCGCCCAGTCCGGCTACTTCTCCAGCGACCGGACGATCCAGCAGTACGCCGATGACATTTGGCGCATCAAGCCGGTCAAACACTAACTAAGAATCAGGAGGATAAGATATGAAACTCAGTGCAATCGACGAGTACAGTGCCTTCTTGTATCATCAGGGTACGAACTACGCCAGTTATCGTCTGTTCGGGGCCCATTTCACGGTCCTGCGCCGCAAGCCCTGCGTGCGCTTTGCCGTCTGGGCGCCTCACGCCCAGCAGGTCAGCGTCGTCGGTGATTTCAATCACTGGGACGCCGATGCCAATCCCATGGAGCGGAGCAGCTGCGGCAACGGCATTTGGGTTACGCATATTGCCGGCCTCCAGGAAGGGGACATCTACAAGTACGCCATCACGACGGCGTCAGGCGAACGCATCTTAAAGAGCGATCCCTATGCCTTCTGGTCGGAAGTACGTCCCAATACGGCATCGAAACTGACCAAGCTCCACTACACGTGGCGCGACAAGAAATGGATGGACAGCCGCAGTGCTTACGATTCGTACCGTAAGCCCATGCTGACCTACGAAGTCCATCTCGGCTCGTGGCGCCGCGGCGAAGACGGCGAAATGCTGTCGTACCGCGATATCGCGCCCCAGCTGGTCGATTATGTCAAACAGATGAATTATACCCACATCGAGCTCATGCCGCTGTGCGAATATCCCTTCGATGGCTCCTGGGGCTACCAGGGGACGGGGTATTTCTCGGCGACCAGCCGCTATGGCAGCCCGGAAGACTTCATGTACCTCGTCGACCTCTGCCACCGCAACGGCATCGGCGTCATCCTCGACTGGGTACCGGGGCATTTTTGCCGCGACGCCCACGGTCTGCGCCATTTCGATGGCGAACCGTGCTATGAATCGGGCAACCCCATGCTGGCAGAAAACAAGGAATGGGACACGATGAATTTCGACTACGGCCGGACGGAAGTCCAGTCCTTCCTCATTTCCAGTGCCCTGTTCTGGATCAGCCAGTTCCACATCGACGGCCTGCGCATCGACGCCGTCGCCAACATGCTCTACCTCGATTACGGCCATGCCGACGGCGACTGGCAGCCCAATAAATACGGCGGCCGGGAAAACCTGGAAGCCATCGACTTCCTGCGCCATCTCAATACGGCCGTCTTCAAGGAATACCCTCAGGCCCTGATGATTGCCGAAGAATCGTCGGCCTGGCCTCTCGTGACCAAGCCCGTCGACGTCGGCGGCTTGGGATTCAATTACAAATGGAACATGGGATGGATGAACGATATGCTCCGCTACATGTCGCTGGACCCGCTGTTCCGCAAGGACAATCACAACCTGATTACGTTTTCGTTATGCTATGCTTTTTCAGAAAACTTCATCCTGCCCTTGTCGCATGATGAAGTCGTCCACGGCAAACATTCCCTCCTGGACAAGATGCCTGGCGACTACTGGCAGAAATTCGCCGGCCTGCGCGCCTTTTACGGCTACTGGATGTCCCATCCGGGCAAGAAGCTCTTGTTCATGGGCAGCGAGTTCGGCCAGTTCATCGAATGGAAATACGATGACAGCCTGGACTGGCACCTCCTCAAGTATCCCATGCACAAGGCTATGCACGACTACGTGCGCAGCCTGAATACGTACTATGTGGACCATCCGGAATTCTGGGAAGAAGACTGCGACTGGTCAGGTTTCTCGTGGATTAGCTGCGACGACTGCGACAACAGCGTCATCGCCTTTTACCGTACGGGTAAGGACGAAACGGACATGACTGTCGTCGTCTGCAACTTCACGCCGGTTGTCCGCCATTCGTATCGCTTCGGCGTCCCCCGGAAAGGGACGTACGTCGAAGTCTTCAACAGTGACGCCACGGCCTTCGGCGGCTCCAACGTCCTCAATGAAGGCGAATTCGAGGCTCAGGATGTGCCCATGCACGGCATGGACCAGTCCCTGGAACTGACCTTGCCGCCGCTGGCGACGATTTACCTGCAGCTGACAGGGAGTGTTAAAAAAAAAGCAGTGACCAAACCGCGGCGCCGCCGGACAGTGAAAGCCGATAAGTCTGCCGACGATACGGTAAAGAAAACGGCCAAGGCGCCGGGAAAGAAGGCGATGAGCCGTGGAAAAGAGAAAGCCAAGACGGCAGCGTCTGAAAAGAAGACTGCTGCAACGAGAAAGAGAAGACCTGGGCGGCCTGCCAAAAAGAATGCAGACGCCTGATACGGTACATAGGGAAAGAGGGGAATATACGATGAATGTATTATTTGTAGCCTCAGAAGCAGTGCCATTTATTAAAACGGGCGGACTGGCCGATGTCATGGGCGCGCTGCCCAAGGCTTTAGCCAAGAAAGGCATGGACGTCCGCCTGGTCATTCCGAAATACAGCCGCATCGCTGAAGAAGCGAAGAAGCAGATGAAAGAAGTGACGACAGGCATCGTGAACCTGGCCTGGCGCCAGCTCTATTACGGCGTCGAAGAAATCAAGCAGGACGGCGTGACCGTCTATTTCATCGACAACGAATGGTATTTCAAGCGCAACGGCCTCTACGGTTACGGCGATGACGACGAACGCTTCGCCTATTTCTGCCGCGCCGTCCTGACCATGTTGCCCAAGATCGGCTTCAAGCCGGACATCATCCACTGCAACGACTGGCATACGGGCCTCATGGGCGTCTTCCTCAAAGAAGACTTCTGGCACGATGATTTCTACAAGGGAATTAAAGTCATCTATACCATTCACAACCTGAAATACCAGGGCATCTATCCGCCGTCGATCATGCGCGACATCATCGGCCTGCCGCAGGAACTCTTCGATAACGGCAGCCTGGAATGTGACGGCTGCGTGAACTACATGAAGTCGGGCATGGTCTACGCCGACCACATCACGACGGTCAGTCCGTCGTATGCCCAGGAAATCACCTATCCGTACTTTGGCGAAGGCCTGGATGGCTATATCCGCGACAATGGGGAAAAGGTGACGGGCATCATCAACGGCCTGGACATCGACGTCTACAATCCGGAAACGGACCCGTATATCAAGCGCCAGTATTCCGTCGCCAACGCCCGGGCTGGCAAGCGGGAAAATAAAGATGCCCTGCGGCGGGCCGAACTGGGCCTGCGCATCAAGCGGGGCGTTCCCATGATCGCCATGGTCACGCGCCTCGTCGAAGACAAGGGCCTGGACCTGGTCACGCGCATCATGGATGAACTCGTCGACGACGACGTCCAGCTGGTCCTGGTCGGGACGGGCGATGCCGGCTATGAAGAAGCCTTCCGCGAACTGGCCCGCCGCCATCCGACCAAGGTATCGGCGAACATCACCTTCAACGAAGCCCTGGCCCACAAGGTCTACGCCGCTGCCGACATGTTCCTCATGCCGTCGCGGTACGAACCGTGCGGCCTGAGCCAGCTCATCGCCCTGCGCTATGGCGCCATCCCCATCGTCCGCGAAACGGGCGGCCTCAAGGATACGGTTCATCCCTTCGATAAATACAGCAAACAGGGCAATGGCCTGACCTTCCCGAACTTCAACGCCCACGAACTGCTGTTCACGACGAAACGGGCCATGGGTTACTATGAAGACACGGCCCTGTGGGATATCCTCGTCCGCAACGCCATGACCAGCGACTACAGCTGGGACCGTTCGGCCGAAGCCTACCAGAACCTGTACGAAAAAGTATTACAACAATAAAAGACAGTTTGTAGTTCAGAGTTTGTAGTTTGTAGAAATTGGCTTTACATTTCCAGCTATTCACTAAAAACTAAAAACTGCAAACTCAAAAGGGACTGTCGCATGAAGGCTTCTGCCATTGTGCATAGTCCCTTTGACTTATAGTTTGCAGTACGGAGTTTTTAGTTTGTAGCAGATGACTTTAAATTTAAAACCATTCACTACACACTGCAAACTTAATACTCAAAAAGAGGCTGTCTTCATGGACAGCCTCTTTTACTTTCCCCAACCACGAAAGGACCGCTTATGGACTTACGATTGTACCACAACTCTCACGAATTCTATTACCGCTCGTCTTTTGGGGCCGTTCCTTCCGGGAGCCGGCTCATCCTGCGCCTCCGCGCCAGCGGCAGCGATGCCGGGAACTGTCGGGCCCGCATCCGCCTGTGGCAGAGCAATGTCGGCGAATCCTTTGTGCCCATGAGTTATGAAGACGGCATCTTCACGGGCATCGTCACCATTCCGCCCAAGGGCTGTCTGCTCTGGTATTATTTCATCATCGACGATGGCCATAGGACCTTCTACTATGGCAACAACTACGACCGCCTCGGCGGTGAAGGGGCCAAATATCCCGATGTGCCGCCGGCCTATCAGGTCACGGTCTACGATAAGGACGCCCATACGCCGGACTGGTTCAAGCACGCCATCGTCTACCAGATCTTCCCGGACCGCTTCCGCCACGGCACCCATACGTCGGGCCGCCTCTACGGCAAGAAGGGCGCCGTCATCCACAGCGATTGGGACGATGTGCCCTATTACTGCAAGCGCGAAGGCCAGGGCGACATCGTCTATTACGACTTTTTCGGCGGCAACATCGCCGGCATCCGGGAAAAATTGCCCTATCTCAAGGAACTGGGCATTACGGCCATTTACCTCAACCCGATTTTTGAAAGCTCCAGCAATCACCGTTACGGTACGGCCGATTACTTCCGCGTCGACCCCATGCTGGGGACGAATGAAGAGTTCGCCGAATTCTGTCAGGCTGCCAGGGAAGAAGGCATCCATATCATCCTCGACGGCGTCTTCAGCCATACCGGTGCCGACAGCATCTACTTCAACCGCTTCGGCAACTATCCCGGCGTCGGCGCCTACCAGTCGAAGGAGTCGCCGTACTATGAATGGTACCGCTTCAAGCATTATCCCGACGACTATGAATCGTGGTGGGGCGTATCGGACCTGCCGGACGTAGAAGAAACGACGCCGTCGTACATGGATTTCATCATCAACAGCGAAGACAGCGTCCTAAAATACTGGCTGAACGAAGGCATCAGCGGCTGGCGCCTGGACGTCATCGACGAGCTGCCCGTACCCTTCCTGCGCCAGTTCTACCACACCCTGAAAGAGGAAAAGCCCGATGCCGTCCTCATCGGCGAAGTCTGGGAAGATGCGTCGAACAAGGTCAGCTACAGCGAACAGCGGGAATACCTCTGCGGCTACGATATCGACAGCGCCATGAACTACGCCCAGCGTTCCCTGATGATCGACTTCATGACCGGCGTCAAAGATGCGCGGCGCATGAATGCCGAACTGACACGGCTCATTGAAAATTACCCGCCCGAAAATTTCTATGCCATGCTCAACCTCATCAGCAGCCACGATATCGAACGCATCCTGACGGTCCTCACCAGGGCCGGCGGCACGGACGTGGCGACAGCCGAAGAAACGGGCCGGAAGCGTTTGAAACTGCTGACAGCTTGGCAGATGACCATGCCCGGCGCGCCGTGCATCTATTACGGTGACGAAGTGGGCGTCACGGGCGGCAAGGACCCGGACAACCGCCGGACCTATCCCTGGGGCCATGAAGACCTGGACCTCCTGGCCTGGACCAAGGCCCTGACGCGACTGCGGACAGCACACGACGCTTTACAGACGGGCCGCTTCATCCCGCTCTATGCCGATGGCGACGTCTTTGCCTTTGCCCGGGTCATCGAAGGGGGACGGGATGTCTTCGGCAAGCCCGCTGAAGACGGTTTCTTCATCATCGCCATGAACCGCAATCCATCGGCCCTGCGGACCATCAGCATCTATACGGACGGCCTGGCCTACGGCAAACTGACCAATGCCCTCCATCCGCGCATGACGCCGGTCACGACGGTGAACAGCCGCTTCACCTTGACCTTGCCGCCGTTGAAAGCGGTCATCCTCCAGGGGAAAGATGCCGGGACCAAGCGGGCCGGTGTCCTCCTGCATCCGACGTCCCTGCCGGCTGCCTGCGGCAACGGCGTCTTAGGGCCGGCCGCGTACCGCTTCGTCGACTTCCTCAAGGCCGCCGGCCAGCGGGTCTGGCAGATCTTGCCCCTGACGCCGCCCCTCATGGGCGATTCGCCGTATTTGTCGGAATCGGCCTTTGCCGGCAACGAAGCCCTCATTTCCCTGGAAGTCCTGCGCGACTGGGGCTGGCTGAAACAGGAAGCCCTGGATAATTTCCTGGCTCAGGGGAAAAAGACTGCGTCCTGGCACAGCCTGGCCGCATATAAGGCCAAACTCCTCTGGGATATGTCCCATGATCCGGACCTGACCATTCCCTGGGAACCGTTCCGGGCCTTTTGTGAAAAGAATGCCTACTGGCTCGACGACTACGCCCTCTTCCGGGCTGTCCGCGATTTCTTCGGCGGCCGCTGCTGGACAGAATGGCCGGAAGATATCCGCCACCACAGCCAGGCCGCCCTGGCACAGTATGGCAAGGAGCTGGCCGGCGCCGTATCGCATGTCAAATTCATGCAGTACATTTTCAGCCGCCAGTGGCACGATGTCCGGGCCTATGCCACTGAAAACGGCGTGTCCATCCTCGGCGACGTGCCCATGTTCGTCGCCCATAACAGTGCCGACTGCTGGGCCCATCAGGACCAGTTCGACCTCGATGAAGCAGGGAATCCGTCGTCCGTCGCCGGTGTCCCGCCTGACTATTTCAGTGCCGACGGCCAGCTCTGGGGCAATCCCCTCTATGATTACCAGACCATGTCCAGGGACAACTACCAGTGGTGGACCGACCGCTTCCGCCGCATGATGGACCTCGTCGACGAAGTCCGGGTCGACCATTTCCGCGGCTTTGCCGCTTATTGGGCCGTACCGGCCGGTTCGGAAACAGCCAAGAGCGGCGCCTGGAAAGAAGGCCCCGGCCTGGACCTCTTCCGGGCGGTCTACCAGAAAATCGGCCGGCTGCGCCTGGTCGCCGAAGACCTGGGCGTCATCACTGACGACGTCTGTACCCTCAAAGACGCCCTGCACCTGCCGGGGATGAAGGTCATCCAGTTCCACCTCAAGGACCGGGCCGACGGCCGCCTGGCCTTCGATACGGAACCGGACTGCATCGCCTATACCGGGACCCATGACAACAACACTATCCGCGGCTGGTATGAAGACGACCTGACGCCGAGCCAGCAGCTCCACGTCCGCCAGATGCTAGGATTGTCCGATGAAGCGGCACCGCAGGAAATCGTCGGCGCCCTCATCGCCTATACCTACTGCCGCCGGGCCGAAACAGTCATCATCCCCATGCAGGACCTCCTGGCCCTGCCGTCGTCGGGACGCATGAACACGCCGGGCGTCGCCGACGGCAACTGGCACTGGCAGCTCAAAGAAGGCCAGACGACCTTCGACATCGCCCATTGGCTGGCCAAAGCGTGCCGCGAAAGCGGACGATGATCGTAGGTCGTTCGTCGTAGGCCGTTCATCGTAGGGGCGCCCGTCAGAGATTGGCTACATCGTTTTTCACGATATTTGTTGAACCCATAGGCCGTTCATCGTAGGTCGTTCGTCGCAGGTCGTTCATCGTAGGGGCGCCCACGTGGGGCGCCCGCCAGAGATTGGTCACATCGTTTTTCATGATATTTGTTGAACCCATAGGCGTTCATCAAACCATGAACGATACGTAAAAGGAATAACGCGCTGCTCTCTAAAAGAAGGGAGTAGCGCGTTTTTTGTCGAATACGTATAGTAAAAGTAATGTTGAAAAGGATGTGATTTTGTGTATATTACTTACATGCGTATTCAAAATTACCGGAATCTGCAAGACGTCGAAATGACTTTCCACGAAAGGGCCAACTATATCGTCGGTGAAAACGCCATCGGCAAGAGCGGTCTGTTGCGCCTCATTTCCTATATGAGTGCCGGCCGCAATGTCGAAGAAGATGACTACGCCGA
>OBJO01000555.1_pt1 | contig 15981 bp, 14 predicted proteins | sample 1481741 | NCBI WGS metagenome assembly OBJO01 (sample SAMN06140803, study PRJEB22556) | human gut metagenome | host: Homo sapiens | place: China: Beijing | collected 2014 | reverse complement strand
AATCATAGATACCGTAAGGGATTTTATTCTTTATTTAAAACTTTGCAACAGAACCGGAAATAATTCCCGACTTGGTTCCATTGACCTCTGATGGATTGCAGGAAAAAGTTTTTGCTGAAACCAATGGTCAAGGGGTAGACCTGTGTATTATTGCCGCGCCGGCACCACAGGCACAAGAAGCAAGTTTCAGTTATATGGCGACAAACGGTCGCTGTCTCTTCTTTGGCGGCTTGCCAAAGGAGAAAGAGTAAGTCAAATTGAACACGAACATTCTTCATTACAAACAATTACGCGTTTTTGGTTGTACTCGTGCCAGCTTGGCAGGCTATCGAACATCCGCACAGCTAGTTGCTAGTGGCAGAATTCCGTTGAAAAAATTGATTACAAAATGTTACACAATCAATGAGTTTCCTCAGGCGCTTGAAAATGCTGTCAATGCAGTAGGTTTGAAAAATGTCATTGTCTTTGACGAATCATTTTAGTTTGATTGCTTCCATTTTCAGTTTCTTTTATAATGAAACAAAACACAAAAAGGTGATAGAAGATGGATGATCAATTGTACGCAGAGGAAAGAAAACAATCAATCGTTAAAATAGTCAATGAGAAAAACCGGATGCAAGTTGCTGAGTTGGCGGAACTTTTCAATGTGACGGGTTCAACGATCCGCAATGATTTACGAGAACTTGAGAATGAGGGGTTAGTCACTCGAACCCACGGTGGCGTGATTAAACGTGAATTTCAACGAAGTGTTGAGACGATCCCCAAAAATCGGGCCTTTACCAATGAAAAATACCGCATCGCTGAACGTGCGGTCCGATTGATCGAAGAAAATGATATTTTGGCGATTGATACAGGAACATCTTGCCGTGCGTTTGCAGAAAAATTGATCAACAGTCCACTGAAGCATTTGACGATTTTGACCTATGATTTGGAGATTGCCTTATTGATAAGTGAGAAAACCAATTATCAAGTGCAAGTCATTGGCGGTACCATTCGAAATGGCTATCCCTATGTTTCAGGCAGTTCTGTGGCATTGGGATTAGCGGGTTTTTCCGTGGATAAAGTGATTCTAGGCACCACTTCTTTTGACAAGAATTATGGGCATTCAACTCCTAATTACGAAACGGCTGAAATGAAGAAAAGCCTGATCAATATTAGTCGGATCAAAATTGTTCTATGTGAATCCAGCAAGATCAATCAGCGGAGTTTCAAGCAATTTGCTGCACCAGATGAATGTGATTATTTGATTACAGATTCTCATATCACACAAGAGCAGAAAGCTGAACTGGATGGCTTGCGTGTCAACTTGTTGATTGCTTAGGAAAACATATCTAGATATCTGGGTAACGAATTTTGTGAAAGAGCCATCTAAGAGACAGGCCTGAAAGGGAACGAAACATTCCGCTATTCCCTTGAGAGCACGTTTATGTCTTAGTGGCCTTTCCAAACAATTCGATGATTCATTCCAGCAAAAACCACGTCCGAGTGTTTCTAGGACGTGGTTTTCTTTTGATCGGATAATTTTTCTAAAATTGTTTCGGCAACGGCTTGCGGAATGCCCGCTTGCTGGATCTCTGCCACGGAAGCTGCTTGAATGTTTTTAAGCGATTTGAAGGTTTTCATCAGCTGTTGCTTACGTTTTGGTCCTAAACCAGGAATTTCATCCAATTTTGAAGAGAAACTGTTCTTGCTGCGCAATTGTCTGTGGAAAGTAATGGCAAACCGATGAACTTCATCTTGGATTCTTTGCAGCAAAAAGAATTCGACTGAATTTCGTTCGAGCTGAATCGGCTGCAGATCATCGCCAAACAGTAACTCGCTGGTTTTATGTTTATTGTTTTTGACAAGACCAGCTACTGGAATATCTAATCCTAACTGGTTATGCAAGACATCTTGTGCGGCGCCTACTTGACCTTTGCCACCATCGATGACGATCAAGTCAGGAAATGGCAATTTCTCTTTCAAAACTCGCGAGTAGCGCCGGTAGATCACTTCCTGCATCGAGCCATAATCATCACCGCCTTGTGCGGTTTTGATTTTGTATTTTCGGTAATCATCTTTTGAAGGCTTGCCGTCCACAAAGACGACCATTGCAGAAACTGGATCGGTTCCCATAATGTGAGAGTTGTCAAACGCCTCGATGCGATAAGGGGCCGAAATGCCCATGGCTTCACCTAATTTTTCCACCGCCCCGATGGTTCGTTCTTCTGTCCGCTCGATGAGAGCAAACTTCTGATCCAATGCGATTTGCGCGTTTTTATTGGCTAAGTCGACCAATTTTTTCTTGTCACCTCGTTGTGGCTGCAAGACTTTCGTTTTTAGCAGCACTTCTAGAGGTTCCCGTTCAATCGTTTGGGGGACAAAAATTTCTTTTGGGATGAAGTGCTCGTTCTTTTGGTAGAATTGACCGATGAATGTCAAAAAGTCTTCTTCCGCTTCGTTGTAAAAAGGAAACAAGGAGACTTCCCGCTCAATCAATTTTCCTTGGCGGATAAAGAACACTTGGACACACATCCAGCCTTTGTCCACACTGTAACCGAAGACGTCGCGATCAAGCAGATCGGTCAAAGTCATCTTTTGACGCGTCATAACGGTATCGATGGCTTGGATTTGATCGCGCAGTTCCGCAGCACGTTCAAATTCAAGGGATTCAATCGCTTCGCCCATTTTTTCCTTTAGTTCTTTTTGGATCTCAACATGGCCACCGTGGAAAAAGTGTTTGACTTGATCAACGATTTTTCGGTATTCCTTGGGATCCATGTGATGAACGTAAGGACAGACGCACTGTCCCAAATGATAGTAGAGACAAGGGCGTTTTTGCGATGCACCACATTTGCGTAATGGAAACAAGCGGTCCAAGATCCGTTTTGTTTCATTCGCTGCTCGGGCATCCGGATAAGGACCGAAGTAAAGCGCACCATCTTTCAACACTTTGCGGGTGATGATCAATTTAGGATAGCGTTCATTCGTAACTTTGATAAATGGATAGGACTTGTCGTCCTTCAACATAATATTGTATTTTGGTTTGTTTTTTTGAATGAGATTGATTTCTAACAAAAGCGCTTCAGTATTGGATTCAGTGACGACATATTCAAAGTCGGCGATCTCCTGAACTAAGCGTTCCGTTTTCGTGTCATGACTTCCTGTAAAATAGGAACGTACACGATTTTTTAAAATCTTCGCCTTACCTACATAGATGATCGTACCATTTTTGTCTTTCATCAAGTAACAACCAGGTTGATCGGGTAAGAGAGCTAATTTGTTTTTGATCTGTTCCTTCATTTCAGGGTCCTTTCTAGGTGGTCGTTCACATCTGTTTTACTTTATAGGGGAACGTCAGAGCCCCTATTATTCTATCACAAAATAATTAAGAAACAATGAATGAGTTTTTTTACCAAAAAAATCAGTTCAATCGTAAGAAAAGATTAAGAAGTTGCCTGATGGCATCAAGAGACACCGATTATTCCTCCTGCCATTGTCGGATAAAAGAAGCACAAGCAGCAAATTCTTTATAGGAATCGCGGGTCCGTTTGACCAAATAAAATTGGCGGCGATAACGCTCGCCTAAATCTTCATGGGGGACATCTCCAGCAGCTCGTGCAGAAATGATTGAACAGCCGAAGCCTTTTTTCAACAATGCAACGATCATCTCATTATTGGCGATTTGTAAAATAGGCGTCTGGATATTTTGCTCTTCTAGATAGCGTTTCATATAATAATAAACCCCAGAACTTTGTTCTCGCACAAGCCACGGTCCGACTGCCGGATCGCCAGCCAATACTAGCTGGTCACTCATCAATGGGTATCGCTCCACGGTAGCAGCGGATAAGGGCTTTTCAATGATCCCTAGGTCAAGCTCGTGTTGCTCTACCGCATGCAGGACAGCGGCAGAGTTCATCATCTCTACTTGAAATTGGATGTGGGGAAAGCGAGTGTATAAGCGCATCAGCAAATCCGGCAGCAAATAGATCGCAAAAGTATGGGAAACACCTATCCGGCATGGAACCAACTGTTGCGTACCTTGTTGGATCTCTTGATAGAGATGCTGCCAATCGTCCAATAAATTCAGCCCTCTTTGATAAAGCAGGTGAGCTTGTGGGGTTGCTGAAATGTTCATGCGGCCATTTCGAATGAAAAGTTGGGTATTCAATTCTTCTTCTAATTGTTTGATATGGGCGGAGACGGTAGGTTGAGACACGAACAGCAACTCAGCGGCTTTCGAGAAATTCTGTGTTTCGTAAACGATTTTGAACGTTTCTAGTTTTTCCAGCAGTGTAATCACTTCCATTATAAAATCCTATTAAAACTATTATATCAATAAATGTTATAGATGAAAAATGCTGTGTATAATATAAGGCAGTATGAAAGGATGGACAAGAATGAATGTTGAAAAAATCAAACCCGTCAATCTGCAGCCATTTTTACCTGGCTTGTTGTTATCATTTATTGTAGCGGCTGTAGCGAAAGTCTTGGCTCTTTGGCTGCCGCAATTAGGAGGAGCGACTTTGGCGATTTTATTAGGGATCGTTCTAGGCAATACGTTCTTCAATCAAAAACAGTATGCGCAAGGAACGAAATTTGCAGAAAGTCGGCTTTTAGAATATTCGGTTGTATTGCTAGGATTTACTGTTACCTTTCAAACGATCAGTGAGATGGGGATTCGTGGTTTTGTTTTCATTGTATTGATGATGACGATCGTTATTACTGCGGCTTACTTGATTGGCAAGAAGTTGGGATTCAATCAAAAAATGAGTTTGATGATGGCAGGAGGCAATGCGGTCTGCGGTTCTTCTGCGATTGGCGCGATTGCACCAGCCATCCAAGCCGATGATGAAGAAAAAGGGCAGATCATCACACTCGTCAATTTGTTAGGAACAGTGATGATGTTGACTTTGCCGTTTCTTGGTCTGGCGTTGTTTGGTTCGGATGTTTTACAAAAAAGCGCACTGTTGGGAGGAACGCTACAATCCGTAGGGCAAGTCGTAGCGGGTGCCAGCTTACTTGATGCAGAGATTGTCAAATATGCCATGCTGTTTAAGATCGCTCGGATCATTTTATTGGTCGTGGTGGTTTTGATTTTCGAACGAATGGTGTCGCAACAAAATCAATCCGCATCCGTCGTAAAACAAAAACGATCGTTGCGTATTCCTTGGTATGTTTTAGGTTTTTTGCTGATTTGTATCTTGAACAGCTTCGTTGCATTGCCAAGTTGGTTGAATGATGCTGCACATTTCATCAGTACCTGGTTTGAGACCATCGCCCTTGCAGCAATCGGCTTGTGCTTAGACTTCCGTAAATTCATGAAAGAAGGACCTAAGTTCCTTTTCTATGGACTTTCAGTCGGTTTGGTTCAAACAATTGCAGCGCTCAGCTTGATCTGGTTGCTGAAAATCTAATACAGGATAAGAAAGAGGCTGGGACAGAAGTATTAAACTCCGAGAAATAAGGAGGAATACACGGAAATTACTTTTCAAATTTGGGGGTATTTCGACTTATTTCCGAAGGAGTTGCTTCGCCTCTCACCGTTTAGACGTGTTTAGAGCGTGGAACAAAAGTGTTTTTTACTTTTGTTCCACGCTCTATTTTTGTTGAACGCTCTAAAGCATGGCTTGCAAACTTTTTTCAGCGATTTGTTCAATCGGTAGTAGACCGTACTCTTGGCTACTAAGCAAAAGAATCGGGGTGTGGTACGGCTTCTTGTAGTTCTTTTAATGCAAATTGAGCTTCAGGAGTCAGGAGGATCAAATCAGCAGCTGGCGCTTTTTCTGCGACTTTTGACAAGCTGTACATCTCTACCGCAATCGGCTGCCTTTGAACAGTAAAATATTTCTGTAATTTTAACTGCAGACGTTGTGTTTGCAGTTCTCCCTCGGTTATCCAGCTGCTGACACTAAAAATCATGATCTGTTTCTCAGATGAGGACAGCTTGTCTGTTTGGATAGTGGACGGAGTTGCTGGTACTTTTTCCATCGTTTTCCCTCTTTTCTTTTTTGAGAATAAGGAAGCAAAAAAAGTTGGTTTTGTATTGCCTAAAAGAGCATCGGTTGAAATATGGAACAACTGACTTAGCTTGACTAACATATCCAAATCCGGATAACTGATATTTCGCTCCCATTTAGAAATCGTTTGCGGCGTGACATTCAATTGATTAGCCACCTCTTTTTGGGTCATCCTTTTTGCTTTGCGCAACTTTTTGATATTTTCTCCAATCTCTACCATCAGAGTAGCCTCCTTTGATTGATAGGTGCAAGAAATGAATCGTTGAATCAGGAAATAAAGAACGCAACGATTCGTTGAATTGCTGATATATTCGCATTTTTCGTCATTTGTAAGGGGAACTAGCTGATTAAAATGACATGAAAAATTTGTAGTCTAAACCGCTTTCTTCTGCTATGATAATCGAAAAAAGGAGAAAAGGAAATGGTGAGTTCTTGGGTTGAAGGCAAAGAAGGAGTAGCGGAGCATCTAGTCTATCTAAACAAAGAAGGCAAAGAGCTGCAGAAATTGTTGGCGGGAGAAAAGAACGCCATCATCCGTGGGGCAGCAGGGCGCAAATCTCCGTTAGGTGGACGCGCAAAAGTTGGCGACCGTGTCTACTTCGTGGAAACAGGTGGCGATCTTTTAGTTACTCATCGTGGCATGATTGAGAACGTGATTGAAACGGAGAAAATGACACCTGAAGAATCACAACAATTTGTTGAGCAGCACCAATCAGAATTAAATTTATCCAAAAAACAAATGGAGCGTTGGGCAGGAAAGAAATTTTTGGCCATTTATCGAATTGCTGAACTGGAAGCGATTGAACCTTTTACGTATCAACGAGGGAAGAACATGGATGACTGGGTAATCACTTCTAGTATAGAGGAAATCAAATAAGAAACCTTAATAAAGCGACCACTTGAAAGAACAGTCTTTTAGGTAGTCGCTTTTACTTTTGGGATAGTAGCAAGACTTCTGTTAAAGTTCTTCACCGTTCGTAGCGATGACCCGTTGATACCAAGCAAAGGAATCTTTTTTCAAGCGTTGCAGACTTCCGTTGCCAGCATTGTCTTTATCAACATAGATCATGCCGTAGCGTTTCTCCATTTCTCCGCTGCCGAAACTGACGATATCGATGATTCCCCAAGGAGTATAACCTAAGACGGGTACACCATCTTCTATTACTGCTTTCTCCAGTTGTTCGATGTGCTGACGTAAATAAGAGATACGGTAGGGATCATGGATCGTGTTTTCTTCTGTTAATTGATCATAGGCACCAAAGCCATTCTCTACGATAAAGAGCGGCAAGTCATAACGTTGATAGATCGTGTTTAAAACATAGCGAAGTCCTACGGGATCAATTGGCCATCCCCAATCCGTCGCGGTGATATAGGGATTACGGACGATTTTTGCGTGAGGGATATCGTCGGTCGGTTGGCCTTCGACAGTTTCCAATGTCGTGATCGTTCCTGACATATAATAGCTGAAACCAATATAATCAACAGTCCCTGCCTTTAGTAAAGCCTTCTCTTCCTCACTGATTTGGATTTTGATCCCTTTTTGCTGCCAGTAAGTTTGTGCATAGGTCGGAATCTTTCCTCTGACGTGGATGTCACTATAGAAGTAACGACGTTCATTGGCTTTGACCGAAGCCATCAAATCTTCTGGTGCACAGGAATAAGGATAGATTGGGACATAAGCCATCATACAGCCGATTTGAAAGTCTGGATTGATTTTTTTCCCCTCAATGACTGCCGCCGCACTAGCGATCAGTTCGTTGACACCCGCTTGAAAGACCAGTTCTTCTTTCTTGCTTTCTTCTTCGATGATCATGGCGGAGTTTGTCCAGACATGTAATGGTTCCTGTCCGTCTGCTTGATTATTGATTTCATTGAATGTCATCCAGTAGGTGACTTTATCTTTGTAGCGTTCAAAAACGCAGGTTGCGAATTTAACGAAGAGGGGAATCACGGCTTTATTGACAAAGCCACCGTAGGTTTCATAAATCGCATAAGGCATTTCAAAATGAGACAGTGTAATGATTGGTTCGATCCCATTGTTTAATAGTTCGTCAAAAAGGTCATCATAATATTGCAGGCCTGCTTCATTGGGCTCGTCCTCTTGGCCGGTTGGAAAAATACGGCTCCAGGAGATCGATGTACGCAGACACTTTAAGCCTAACGCTTTGAATAATTGAATATCTTCTTTGTAGCGGTGATAAAAGTCGATCGCTTCGTGATTAGGATAATACACATCTTCTTTGATGCCTCTCGTGATTTCACGAGGAATCCCGTTTCCTCCAGCAGTCATCACATCAGCAATACTCATGCCGCGTCCTGCGACATTCCAAGCCCCTTCTGCTTGATGGGCAGCAATTGCGCCACCCCATAGAAAATCTTTTGGCATTTTGCTGCTCATAATTCTTTCCTCCTAAAAAAGTTACGCTTCGATTTTTTGTGAACGGTTTGAAGCAATCACGAATGGCAAGTAGATCAATACGGAAATCGCCAGACAGACCACACCAACGATTGCAGCTACTGCATTTCCGCCAGTTCCTAGGAATAAGTTGATGATTCCCGGTGTGGTCCAAGGCACACCGATTGCTGGTGTCGGCATGATCGGCCAAATGACTGTTACAAAATAACCAACTAGAATATTGACCATTGGAGTCAATATAAAGGGAATGATCATAATCGGATTCAAGACGATCGGTAACCCGAAGATAATCGGTTCGTTGATCTGAAAGATTCCTGGAACAAGTGACATCTTAGCGATCTCCCGTTGTTCTGGTCGCTTCGAGGCGATGAAAATGGCAATGATCAGCCCTAACGTCATTCCCGTTCCGCCCATATTAGCAAACATGTCGTTCAAAACGCCCCACGTTTCTTTGTAAGGTACATCCCACAAGGAACCGCCTTGATTGATGAAATCCAAGTTGGCTAAATCCTGTTCTGTAAAAATTGCTGAACGAACGGCATTCAATGTATTTGGTCCGTGAATCCCGATGGAGAAGAGCAGTGTTTGTAAGAAAGCTAAAATCAAGACACCAACGACATTTCCTCCTAAATCACGCAACGGACTTTGGATCCCTTTGTAGATCAATTCATTGATGCCCTCTGGCGCAATCATCAGTACTAGGAAATTGATCAATGCGGTAACTGCTACGATGATCACGATAGGAATCATTCCAGAAAACGAACGGGAAACTGCCGGCGGTACCATATCGGGCATTTTGATCTGTAATCGTTTGACTTTGAATAGTTTCGGCAAGAATTCTCCTACCAGACAAGCAACGATCATGGCGACGAATAAGCCTTGTGCGCCTAAATATTGGGTGGAGATGGCATTGACACCGTCAACTGAGAAAGAAGTCGGATATAAAATCATAAACGCAGCTACACTTGTCAAACCAACTAGTGTCGCATCTGCATCAAAGTGTTTTGCTAGCAGTTGGGCAACCAGATAAGCAATGAATACGCTCATGATATTGATGGTTCCGTTAGCAACAGATGCCAGTACTTGCTGGGCACTTTCTAAATTGGGAAAGATTTTTGAGAGTTGAAATAATTGCACGATAAAACTATCGTTGGAAAATAAGATATTGTTGACCAAAATAACTAATGAAGAAGAAATCGTCAACGGGAAAATCAACATAAATGCATCACGAATCGCTGCGACGTGTCGCTGGTTATTCAATCTGGTGGCAATTGGTACCAAGGACCGGTCTAGTAGATCATTAAATTTTTGCATAACAGTAACACCTTTCTCTATTTGATGGACTTATTATAGCGAAAGGTTGCCTGAAAAAGTAAGCGCATTCGTTTTTAGAATCAAATTCTGTGAGGAAGAAATTTATTCCACAGTCGGAACAAGTGGTTACAAAAAACAGAAAGCAGCAAGACAAACGCTTGATTGCAGCCACTAGTCAGAAAACTGCTGCTGTAAAGCGAGTGTTCTGGCTAGGGCGTTCTTCGTTGTCTGGTACTTTCTGTGCTCGTTCATCATTGAGGGGTAGGTTCATCTTGTAAATAACCAATCAGTGTTTCCACGATGGCGATGGCTGGAAGCTGGCTAGTCAGATCGAGGAAGATGTCTTTGCGCTCTTCTTTGACTGCGTATTCGATCGAGTAGTCACATAAATGGGCAAGAGAACTCTCTTTATTTCTCGTAATACAATATTTTTGGGCAATCGCTTTATTAGCTAATCCAGTAATGACTTCGATCAATTCTTTTGTTTCACCAGAAACACTCAAGAAAACCAGAACGTTTTTTTGATCGGCTCGTAAGAAGCTGCGGATCGGGTAAGTCAATTCATCGATGCTGATGCAGAAGTAGCCGATATTTGCGAGCTTGCGGGCGACATACTGTGCAATTGCTCCAGACGCCCCCATCCCCATAAATAAAATACAGTCCGCATCTCGCAGTGTTTGCGCCATCTTCTTGATTTGGTATTCGACATCGGGATGGAAAATCGTCATGTTCAATCCACGGATGCGTTCTTCAAGGGATAACTGTTTTTGATGTTCTTCATAATGGACTTTTTCTAAATGGGTCTTGATATAAAAGCGAAATTCAGGAAAGGAATCGAATCCCACTTTTTGAACAAAACGAAAGACAGAAGTGGAAGAAACATGGGCATCATCTGCAATATCCCGTACTCGCATATAAGGGACTTTTTCTAAATTATTGACAATAAAGCGATAGATCTCTTGTTCGACTGAAGACAATTTGTTTAAGTTCAAATGCTGAAAAACGGCCATAAATGTTCCTCGCTATCCCATAAGAGTATATGACGAGTATACCATGATTTAGCGAGTGAGTTGCTGATGAATCTGATAAACTGCACCAATTAATCCGGCGTCATTTTGCAATTTGGCAGGCAGCACAGGAGCAATCGTTTTTCCCCGCAAATAGTTGATGGCAGCGTGTTGTGTTTCGACAGTTGTTAATGTCTGTTGCAGTCGTTCAAAGAAATATGGGTTGGCACTGATACCACCGCCAATCAAAATGGCTTCTGGATCGAAACAGCTGATCAAATTGATCAACCCGACGGACAAATCTGTCAGGAACTGTTGGGTCACTGTTTCTGCTAATGTTTCTTCCATCTGTGCGCGCTGAAAAATTTCTCGAGCATCTGTCGTCGCTTGAAATCCTGCCAGCTGACCGCCTTTTTGATTGTAGATCCGAACGAGCCCATCAACGACAGCAGCTTTACGATTGATCGAAACTTCCTCACTATTACCTGTAGAAGGCAAGGCGTCGATCACCATCCAGCCAAATTCTCCTGCCATGCCGTGGGCACCGCGATACACTTGATCATTGATTACGATCCCTCCGCCTACACCAGTTCCTAAGACGAGGCAAAGGTAATTGGAGAAGGATTGGGCATTGCCGATCCATTTCTCTGCGATGGCGGCTGCATTGGCATCATTCTCGACAGAAACTGGTAAACCACAGCATTCTTCTAATGTGGTTTTGAAATTCTCGCCGTACAATGGTTTGATGGCGCCAGCTGTCAGCATCAAACCGTCTTTTTGCACGATGCCCGGCGCACTGATCCCAATCCCGGCGATCGGATAGCGACTTTTAGCTTCATTAATAATTGTGATTAAATTTTGATAGAAAGACTGGGGATCGTAGTTTGTCGGAAGCATATTTTTTTCCAGAATTGCTCCTGTTTCATCAAGAACCCCGTATTTGATCGTTGTGCCGCCAATATCAAATCCTACATACATCGTTATTCCTACTTTCTTCTTTTAATCAGTGTCTTTTCTGCATTGTAGCATGGCACTTGTTGGAATATTTTTCTTTTCGACGGCCAGAAACAAGGGTGGCGTTTGCGTGCTAAGAAAACTGTCAATCAATGATTTCGGCTTTTCCATCTTCTGTTAGTTGCTGCAGGTGGGATAACATCTGTTGAATCACTTCTTCCGAATGCCGTTCCCATGCCCCTAATTCTGCGACGACTTTCAGCGGAGAGGCAGAACGGTAGGAACGGGTCGGATTACCAGGGAATCGCTTATCGGTCAAGTTCGGGTCATTTTCAAAAGGCCCAGTCGGTTCAACCAAATAAATTCTTTCTTGCCCAGTTCCTTTGGCTAATTCGGCTCCCCATTTGGCTGCATCCAATGTTGCGGTGAAGTAAATGTAGTTTGAGATCCGACCGGCTTCAAAGTTGGATTCTTTTTTTGGTTCCAGTAATTCGCCTAATTGTAATGATGCTTTTGTTCCGTGGAAAAAAGGTCCTCGGTCTAATGAATCGTTTGTGTGCTCCATTTGGTTCATCCTTTCTATCATTCATTGTTTTACTTAGCATACAAGAATCCCTCCAGATTGAAAAGCTGTTTGTCTAGTGGTGGAATGGTCACTATGTGATACAATTACCAGATTAATGTGGTAATCAGATATTATTTACTATTATGCGCTGATTCCCTAATATATAGTTAAGGAAGCGCTTCCTGGAGGTGGTCAAATGGATTTGAGTAAAAGAGAGAAAGTGTTGTTGCAATTGCTGCTGACACAAAAAGAGTTCAGACCAGCCGCTTTTTTTCAAGAACAGCTCTATGTTTCTTTAAAAACAGTCTATACAGATTTGGCGAGTCTGGAAGAAAAAATCAAGCCTTACGGGTTGACCATTGCTCGTTTGCCTAGAAGAGGGGTCAAGCTTGAAGGGAATCCCACTGCAAGGGAAAAAGGCTACAAACTCATCGTTACTGAAGGTAAAATCGTTGACGAATATTCTCCTGAATATCGTAAATTGTTTATCTTTGCAAATTATTTCTTCTCGAAAAAGCCAATGCATTACCAAGAATTTGCAGAATATTTCTACGTTAGTTATCAGTCGATCAAAAAAGATGTAGATGAATTATTCGCTTTTTGTCAGAAGAAAAAAGTTCGTGCGTCAATGTCTGCAAAAGGGTTGAAGCTAGAGGAGGAAGAATCTGTTCAACAAGCAACTTTCAAATCTTTTCTTGAAAAACATACAGATTCTGCAAGATTGGATCACTCTGCCATTCAGACATTGTTTGATCCGAAGATCGTTACCTTGACTACAGCACTGATTTCAGAAATATCCTTAACACTTGGTCGCCAACTCAATAGTTATTTTGTGGAATCCTTGACGGTATCGTTGGAAATTTTTCTTTCACGGATTTGTCTAGGAAGACATTTGGAACAGCAAGAGAATTTGGGATTTGAGAAATTAAAACAGATGAAACTGTATATGGTTGCTGTTTCCTTTGCAGAACGGATTGAAAGTGAACTAGCTGTTTCCCTAGCAGAGACAGATATCCAATACATTTGTTCATTGCTTTTAGCTCATGGAATTGAGCCGTATATGCAGATTACGGAAAAAAGAGAAGCCAACGTGATCGAAACAACGGAAGAAATGATCGAGAAGATGTCCCGTTTGCTAGATACTGATTTGACACAAGATAACTTATTGTTGCAAGCACTGCTTTCGCATATTGTCCCTATGATCCATCGTCTGAAAAATGGCATGTTAGTCAAAAATCCTTTGTTGCGATTGATCAAGAAGCAATACTCGACCATGTTTACATTAACGAAATATGCGATTGGCGGACTAGAAAAAAACTTTGCACTCTTCTTGACAGAAGATGAAGTGTCATTTCTAACGATTCATTTTCAACTCGCTTTTGAAAAAATCAAAGTCACAAAGCATGTGCTGATCGTTTGCAGCTCTGGATTAGCCACTTCTGAGCTGATCTTTAACCGGATCAAACAAACGATTTCTGCTACGACAGTTTTAGAGATCATCAGTGCAGAGAAATTAGCCAGTACATCACTAGAATTAGTGGATTTGATCATTTCAACTGTTCCGTTGGAGGAAGTGTCACCCCCTGTTCTCTATGTTTCACCATTACCGACAACTGAAGAAATTGCCATGATTTCGGCAAATCTTTCAAACCTGAATGAAAATGAAAAGAAACTGCATTCATCCAAATACCAATCATCAGAGCTATTGCAGAAATATCTAGATCCGGCATTTTTGTACATTAACCAACCGTTTAACACCAAAAAAGACGTCTTAGATTTTCTTGCAGAGAGTTATTTGAGCCATCATTTAGTCACCAACGATTTTAAGCAGTCACTTTATGCACGAGAAGAATTAGGCAGTACCGGATTAAAGACAGGCGTAGCGATTCCGCATGCCGATCCGCAGACTGTCAAAACAACAAAACTAGCATTTGTTACACTACCTAAAGCCATAAAATGGGGAGATACGGAAGTTCAATTAGTCGTTCTCTTGGCAATCGCTGAAAAAAATATGTCAGAAGCAAAAGAATTGATTGCATCTATTTACGATTTATTCAACTCTCCTGAAGAAATACGATGGGTGGTTAGCAGTAAAAATCGAGAAGAACTTTATCGTAAACTTGTAAAAGGAGGGACCCCGAATGTTTTTTGACCAGCAAATTGCTTTATTAAACAAAGAAGTAGAATCTAAAGAAGCAGCATTTCGGCTACTTACAGAGGAATTTTTAAAGAATGAATGTGTGACAGAGGCGTATCTTGACAACGTGATTAAAAGAGAGGCGGTTTTTCCAACCGGTCTGATGATCAATGGGATTGGCGTGGCGATTCCTCATACAGATAGTCAGTATGTCAAGAGATCGCAAGTTGGCTTTCTTTCATTGACAGATCCATTGCCATTCATTGAAATGGGAACAAGGGACAAAGAAATTTCAGTTTCATTAATCTTTATGTTGGCATTAAAGGAGCCGCACGAACAATTACAAATGCTGCAAAACTTGATCGAAATGTTTCAAAAAAATGGTGACCCAAGAAGTGATATACAAAATACTGGTCATATAAATTGTCCCTGCGATAACCGTCCGGATAATATTTCCGCCAAATACTGCTGCCATCAAACAGACAAGAAACGGAATCGTTGCTAAATCTCCAAAAGGCAATGTCGTATTTCCTGGCAAAACAACCGCTAAAAGTATCGTAATTGGTACGAGTAATAATGACGAAGATAATACTGCTGGATGTCCGACAGAAAGCGCCGCATCCATCCCAATGTAAAGCTCTCTTCCAGGGAAACGTTTCTTCACAAAGTCATTGGCAGACTCAGATATAGGTGTAAGCCCTTCCATTAATAGAGCAACCATTTTTGGCATAATGACCATCACTGCGCCGGTTTTAACTGCTAATTGGCCAGTGCCTGCCACATCATAGCCAGCGAGAATTCCGATGATCAAACCAATCAGAAAGCCCATAACTGTCGAGTCCCCAAAGACACCAAAACGTTTTTGAATCGATTCCGGGTCAGCTTTCCAGTCTCGCAATCCCGGAATACGATCGAATAACCAGTTCATCGGTAAAGCGAAAACAAATCCTGGAGCAGCGGTCCCGTGTGGGAAAGTGATATTCGGGAAACCATAGAATTTATTAATGATCGGTCCTAAAATATCTCCCATCAAAAGAATCATCATTAGATAGATGACGGTTGCAGCGATCCCCATGGCAAAGTTGCCAGTCAAAGCATAGACCAACGAAGAAATGAACGCCGCATGCCAAATATTCCAGATATCGACATTCAATGTTTTCGTCAGGCCAAAAATAATCAAAACAACATTTAACACAACACCGATCGGAATTGCCAGACTTCCTAGAATCGTCCCATAGGAAATCGCAGCTGCTGCCGGCCAGCCAACATCAATCGTCGTCAGATTCAAGCCAAATCGCTCAACCATCTGTTGCGCTGCTGGTCCTAAGCTATTGCTTAACAGGTCGATCACTAGATTCAAGCCCACAAAACCGACACCAACTGTTAAAGCAGATGTGAAAGCCTTGCCTGGTTTCGTTCCCAGAATAAGACCAAAAATAAATATCAAAATCGGGAGTACAACGATTGACCCTAAATCAACAAACCACTGTAACGCATTTAACATGATATTCCCTCCTTATTCCAATCCATACTGTTGCAAAATCATCCGATATTCCTCAACATCATGGATGTCTCTTAACTTTTCCAAC
>OBJO01000549.1_pt1 | contig 16033 bp, 13 predicted proteins | sample 1481741 | NCBI WGS metagenome assembly OBJO01 (sample SAMN06140803, study PRJEB22556) | human gut metagenome | host: Homo sapiens | place: China: Beijing | collected 2014 | reverse complement strand
CCGATGAATAAAAAAACCGTCTCAGGATAAAATCCTGAGACGGTAATAAAGCCTTTGCTCTCTTATCGCGGTACCACTCAAATTGACAATGAATTGTCCACTCTGTCACATACATCCATATGTGCCGAATTGATAACGGGTTCGGTTCCCGGCGACACCTACTAAATGCAATCTGCTTCTTTTTCAGGCCGCCCTCAAAAGTCCATTCAGCAAATCCTTTCATGCTGCATCACACCACCTGCAGCTCTCTGTGATGTCCAGATAAGCTTACTTCTCTTTCTCATCGGTTTTCTCTTATTGTTATATTTTAATCCTTTTTGCTCGGTTTGTCAAGTTCTACCGCCAAATTCCCCGGCGCTTCCGGATCGTATCATACATATCGTGTTCCATTGCCATTACTTTTTCCACAGGAACACTTTTAAAAACCGGCATCTTCATTTTAAACCGTATCCAGAAGAAAGAATACACACCCAATGCAAGAAATACGGCTCCGGACAAAAGCAGAATCGCATTGCGTTCTGTCGGATCTGTCGAAATATTACAGATCATAAACACCGTACCTGCAATTCCGACAAGCGGCAGCACCGGTCCAAACGGAACTTTGAAACTTCTTGGTGCTTTCGGAAGACGGTGTCTGAGTACCAGCACATCAATATGTGCAAAAATATAAGACACCATCCAGAATACCGATCCAACCAGAATAAAAAAGGAAATTGCATCCGATGAATCACTGCTGATAAATGCAAATACAAGAATCAGAATACTGATGAACCACACACCGACAAACGGCACATTGTTTTTGTTCAGTTTTTTAAAGCAGCGCGGCATCATATTCATTTTTGCCATTCCCTGACAGATACTTGCCAGCCCGTTGATCGCAGAGTTCTGGGAACTGATCAGTGCCAGCGCCGCCACAAAAGCCATCCATATTTTTCCGACATTTCCCAGAAGATTTTCCCCGTACAGCAGATGCGGGGCTGCAGAATCTGCCAGCTTGTCCCATGGGGTATAATTGTGAAATCCGAACACCAGAACCGACTGCACAACACAGATCAGTCCCAGCCCAAGAAACATACCGAGCGGTACATTCCGCTTGGCATTTTTGACATCCTTCGAAATCGGAATCACATATTCTGCACCAATAAACAGCCAGAATGCAACTGCGGTCATGGAAACAATCGTTTTCCAGTCTGCGGAAAGAACCATCGGCTGACTCACCTTTTTTCCTGTGCCAAGTCCCAGCATGCCGATGACACCCATAATCACCATTGATCCGACCATCAGATATGCCACTGCATCCTGAATCTTTGCAAACATATCCACACCCTTTAAATTGGCAATCAGAAGAATAACCGTCACCAGAACGGTATAGGAAAAGTTTGGAATCGGCAGATGAAAAATTTCTCCCATGGCATATGCAAAAATTGAGGCTTCCACACCGGAAGACAATACATTGCAGAACAGATACCCTCCCACCATGGAAATCATCGTTGGAAACGGTCCCAGGCAGGCAAGCGTATACTGTGCCAGTCCCCCGGTCGTATTCGGCATCAGGGCATTGAGTTCCGACAGGGATGCAATGGTTGTCATGTTAAACAGACAGGCAATTACCATGGCAAAAATAAAGGTCACACCTATCGTCCCTGCACCCTGTCCGAGTGAAACCAGACAACTCGTTGCAATGACAAGTCCTACAGAAACAGAAATAACACTTTTGAGTCCTAACTTCTTTTCTTCCATAAACAGACCCCCATCCCCTACAACGCTTTTTCGCCCTCATCACCGGTGCGGACGCGGATGACATTATCCAGTTTATAGATAAAGATCTTTCCATCTCCGATGTGACCGGTATACAGCTGTTCCTTGATGATCTCTACGATGGAATTCACACGCTCCGTTTCCACAACAATATTGATCTGCTGTTTTGGAAGCAGTTCCATCTCTTCAAGCTCATCCACTTCATACTCTCTGGTTCCTTTTTCCACACCGCATCCAAGTACCTGCATCACGGTCATTCCACGCACACCGGCTTTGCTGAGTGCTGCTTTTAAGCTGGAAAATTTTGACATGCCTGTAATTACTTCAATTCTTGACAAACTCATGGTCTTTCCTCCTTGGTATAATGCTCTTTACAATTCCAGTTCTGGAATCTTTGTTCCTGTAATGAGCCGCTCATAACCCTGTGGGGTAATCCCGGCATACTGTTTAAAATCTTTGATCATATGTGCTTCGTCATAATATCCACACTGCTGCGCCAGTGCATCCAGCCGGATCCTCTCCGGCATTTTATTTATGACATGCAGCAGCTTCTGAAACCGGACAAACCGTTCAAAATTCTTTGGCGAAATTCCATGCACCTGCTGAAAAACACGCCGCATATAACATTCCGAATATCCGGTTTCCTCTGCCAGCTGCCGGATACAAATGCATCCATCAGTATCATAAATTCTCTCCCTGAGATAATTTTCCAGCTTTTGTATGCCATCCGCCAATTCTTTTCCACGCAGTTTTGCATATTCCGTCGTAAATACATTGACACGCTCCGAAATATTTTTACTCCCGGCAAGTTTTTCGGTCAGGTGATCTCCAAACAGATTGCCATCAATCTCGAGATCTTTGTTAACCAGATCCCGGATGGAAAGTTCTTCCGGCAGAATACAGCTTCCCGGCTGAAAACGGACCCCAAAATATGAACGTCCGTCCTCAAACTCCCAGCCTTTTGCGGCAAGAACCGTTCCGCCAATATACGTCTTAACATCCTGCTCTCCGATTCCAAACAACAGGTCCACACTGCCATCCGGCACCGCTTTCATCTCTACCTTTGAATTTTTCTTTTTGGAAAATTCATAAAAGTGGGAGATTCCGGATTTCATTTCTTTTTTTACCTCATAATCATCTGTATCCAGCACCAGATACGGCTGCATTGGCATGACGTTTTTCATTTTCTTTCGCCCCTTGTACTTAAACCTCTGCCAGGGCCGCCCGGCAAAAAGTACTTAAAAAGGCGTACCTTTTATGCCATATCCGGCTGATCCCATAAAGGCAGTTCCACGCCGATACCTTCTTTTAATGCATTGCGGTATACGGTACCGCCCCAGGCAATGTCCTCAACAGGCATACCGCCTACCGAGTATACAATGATCTCATCATCGCTTTCCCGTCCCGGATGCTTTTTATTAATGATATCGGCAATATCTACAATATCTTCCCGCTGAATCCGTCCTTCGTGCAGATAATCCGTAAACTTGGAACCTATGATCTGTACCATCTCATAACTCGGATACGGAAATTCCTCTGCCCAGGCTTCATACAGTTTATAGTTATCCACCACTTTCTTGCAGCGGTTGATCAGAAAATCATCATCAAACCGTGCAGCCGATGGCAGACAGATGAGTGCACCTTTTTTTACCCAGTCTTCTGCGATATATGGGAAATCGATTTCTTTTACCGGTGCGGTGGAAGTAACACAGATGATGTCACTGTCTTTTACGGCCTCTTCCATCGAATCACATACGATGACCTGCTAAATCTGCGGACATTCCTTCTTTACGAACTCTTCAAATGCATGCAGGGAACGCTGTCCTCTTCCTTTCACTTTTACAGTAGTAATCTTCGGGCAGACGCTTAAAAAAGCCAGCAGACAGGTTCTTCCCATAACACCCGGTCCGATAATGGTAACCGTTTCGGAATCTTTTCTTGCCAGATATTTTGCCCCGACTCCCGGAATTGCTCCGGTACGGTAACAGCTGACAAGATTTGCAGACATCAGTGCCAGTGGCGCCCCGGTATCTTTATCGTTCAACATCATCATCAGAATGGAACGCGGCAGACCGGAAGCTTTATTCTCACAGTTACTTCCATACCACTTCATTCCGGCCATCTGGTATTTTCCTCCAAGATATGCCGGCATCGCCATAAACCGGCGGTCGTCTGCATTTTTCGGCATTCCCTCAAACTGCGGATCATCTGGAAAAATGACCTGTGCACCGTGGGAATTATGGTTGACTCCGGCCATCACATAATCGCCTTTGTTCAATGTAACCAGCAGATCTTCCATTGCCTCCACACACTGATCCATGTTCTTTACTCCGGCTTTGATCATATCCGGTTCACTCAAATATAAAAATTTAATTCTGGTATCCATATGCATTTCCTCCTTATGTTTTCAGAGGTATGGAATATCAAAGCAAATAAACAAAAAAGACGCCATAGTATCACCTACTATAGCGCCTTTGCTACTTATTCGTGCTTATAATATACCATACTATCTTTTTGATTGCTACTCCTGTATTCTTTTTTATACAACAATCCTGCTGTCTTAGATCACTGCCTGAAACCGGTCATACCGCAGTTCATGCAGATCCAGTGTGGTTTCTTTTCCCATGGCCAGTTCGGATAACAGTTTTCCGACAATCGGTGAAATTCCAAATCCGTGTCCGGTAAAAGCACAGGCTAACAGCAGTCCCGGCACTTCTTTAACCGGTCCGAGTACCGGTACTCCGTCCGCACACAGATCTTCATATCCGGCCCAGGTACGGACAATCTTTGCATCGGCAAGTTTTGGAATGTATTTCATAATTCCCCGGCAGATGCACGGAGCAGTGATACTTGAAGTAATCATATGTCCGTTGTCACGGTTTTCTGCCTCAAATCCGGAAGCACCACCAAATACAAAAGATCCATGATTCGTCTGATGGCCGTAGAAATCCGCATCTGCGGTACCAAGCATCTGTGGAAACATCTTTGGCTCTGCCTCCGTAACCAGTGCCTCGATCAGCTCTTTGCGCATCGGGATGTCAATGCCGACACTCGCTGCAATCGGTCGGCTTTCGTATCCGGATGCCAGTACAATGGTTTCTCCTTCATACACATTTTTTTCTGTTACTACACGTCTGGCTTTTCCTTTGATCTTCTGGATCTCGAGCACATCCTCACCTGTAATAAACTCTGCGCCAAGCTCTCTGGCTCTCTTGTAAAAACCGAGGGTTGCAACGAGCGGATTGGCATGTCCGTCGGTCGGACACCAGCTGGCAACCGTAATCTCATCGCTTAAGTATGGGTTGATCTCACGCACTTCTTTTCCATCGATCATCCGCACATCCAGTCCCAGTGCAACGGCACGGTCCGTCAGTCCCTGTAAGATTTCTTTGTGCTTTGCTGTCTTTCCGAGACGAAGGTTTCCTTCTTTATGGTATTCCACATCCACACCGAGTTCTTCGGACAGTGTCGGCCACATGTGTTCCACGGCATACATGGCAAGCGGAAGTTCTCTCGGATCACGTCCGGACTGTCTTACACCGCCTCCGTTTCTTGAGGAACCACCGTTTCCGATATGATCGCTTTTTTCGAGTACGATCACGGAAACTCCTTCTTTTGCCAGATAATAAGCTGTTGTGCATCCGATGATTCCACCACCGATAATTACTACTTCCGCATTATTCTTCATCTTCCTCGCCCTCCTTTGACTCTGCCGCAAACACGCGCATCTCGATCGGACGCATCGGTGCCCGGGATGTTGCCGGTTCCAGTTCTGCCGGGGATACGTTCAGTTCTCTTGCCACGATTCCTTTGACCAGCTTTGCACAGGTCTGTCCCTGACAGAGTCCCATGCCGGTTCTTAAATACCGGCGGATCTCCGTAAGTGTGAACATTCCATCGTGCACCGCTTTGCGAATTTCCCCTTTGGTTACTTCCTCGCACCGGCAGATGATCATATCGTCATCCGGTCCCGGTACGAAAGGTCCGATATCTCTTGATCTATCATTAATCTCATGCATAATTTTTTCCTCCTCTGTGAATCAGGCTTCTGCCTTACGATAAAATCTGGCCTTCATTGCCATATCTGCCGGCACCTTAATCGTCAGCAGATTCGTATGGTCAAATGCCTTCGATGTCCTGACGGATACCACTTCCGCCTCACAGATTTTTTCACCGCTCCTGCTCATTCCGTATCCCTTTTCTCCCTTTTCCGGAAGTGGAAGGAATTCATATGGAAGCGTCACGGTTGCAAATCCCGGCTCATACGTTTCATCGACTAAGAAGATTGCCTGTCCGGAGCAGGATGCCACGCACATACCGCATCCGATACAATCCACATCCGGATCTACCACCGGAAGGGAGGTAATATTTTCTCCAATCCTGATGCATTGCTTCGGGCATGCATCCTGACATGGGTTACACGGAATATTCTGTGTACATTCCATCACCGGATGAACACCGACTTTGTGTGTCACGCCCGGGAAGCGTTCGATTTCATCATCTGCAACATATCCTTTTTTCAGAAGATTCATGGAAATATCGATTCCTTCTTCTGTCTTCTCGATGAGTTTTCCACGATTCTTTGGAGCAAACATGCCCTGGCGCAGTCCGTCAAGTGCATCCTCCTGTTCTTTTACCTTTGTCTTTAATTCTTCCTCATCCATATATCCCAGGTAATGGGCAGCTGCGATTCCTGCGATACGTCCCTCGATCATGGCAGAGCTGGCTTCCTCGATCCCTGATACATCGCCTGCTACGAAAATGCCCTTGATCGAGGTTTCGCCATATTCATCACAGATCGGAACCTGTCCGCCACGCTTTGGATTGTCTTCCATCTCGCAGCCCGCCATCTTCAACAGCTGCGACATAGGAGAAAGTCCGACTGCCAGGCAAATCGTATCCACATCGAAATACTTTTCGGTTCCCGGAATGAACTGGAAATGCTCGTCCACTTCCGCAATCGTAACGCCGGTCACATACTCCTCGCCCTCTGCTTTTACAATAGTATGGGAAAGATAAAATGGAACACCGGTTCGTGCAACCTTTGCTGCATGGACTCCGTACCCACCGACACGGGGTGCTGCATCAACCAGTGCAACCACATCACAGCCGCACTGCATCAGCTGGAAGGATACGACCAGACCGACATTTCCGGAACCAAGCATCAGAATTTTGTTTCCCGGTTTTACCCCGTGCAGATTCATCATCGTCTGTGCGGCTCCTGCGCCGATGACTCCCGGAAGATTCCAGCCCTCAAAGGTAACCATATTTTCTGCGGCTCCTGTAGCAATGATTATGGAATCTCCTTTGTAGTGATGAACCTTCTCTTTGATCCTTACCACAATTTCTTTATCCAGATACATGCCGATAACGGTTGCATTCAGCACAACTTCCACACCGGCATCCGCTGCTTCCTGCAACAGCTGCTGCCCGATCACAAAACCTCTGACTTTTGCCTTATGTTCCTTTGATCCAAAGAATTTATGGATCTGCTTAAACAGCTGTCCACCCGGCTTTTCATTTTCATCAAATACTACAACTTTCAGTCCCCGCTTTGCTGCCTCAACTGCTGCAGACAATCCGGATGGACCGGCTCCTACGATAATCAGATCATAACGCTTCATATTACTCACTCCCCTCTACTGTTCTTCAAACGGTTTATCCGATACGCCGTACTGTGTCTGGACTTTCATGCCCTCTGCAAGCGGTGTCATGCAGGTGCGGACATTTGGTTTTCCATCCACGACCATCACGCAGTCGGTGCATCTTCCGATCGCACAGAAGATTCCTCTCGGTTTGTGTTCCTTTTTGGTATAACGGTGAACCATCACGCCTGCGGCTTTTAATGCTGCGGCAATTGGCTCTCCTTCGTATCCCTGTAATTCTTTACCGTCATAGGTGAATGTAACCAGTTTCCCTTTCTGCTGTTCTCCAAGGATTGGATGTTCTGAAATTCTGCTGCTCATATAACTCCTTCCTTTCTATGTGTAATCATGTATGGTTTCCGTGAAAATCAAAAAGACACCTATGATTTCTCATAGACGCCTTTGTCTAATGTGGTGCCCCGTAAGGGGTATCGCCTTCGTACATCGCTTCCGCGTGAGCGGAACTCTCATGCGATGTGCTCCTTATTGCGGTGCCCCGTATGGGGTATCGCCTGCGGTACATCTCCGATGTATCGCCCTCCATTATGTTTTTTCCAAGAACCAATTACTTTTCTTAACTTGTCCTTATCATACCCTCTCTCCCAACACATGTATTGTAAAAAACGATACAACAAAAAAGAAGCTGTGCATTCATGCAACAGCTTCCTTCTTTGTTTTCATCTCCGACAAATTATCCTTCAATCACTTTTTTGATTGCTGCAAACAGCTCATCGTACGTCTCGTATGCAGGAATATCCGGATACTCAGCCTTGATCGCATCGGTACTCTTAAATAAGAACCCCGCCTTGCTGGCCTGGATCATGCCAAGATCATTGTGACTGTCTCCGCTAGCGATGGTATCATAACCGATGGACTGTAATGCCTTGACGGTTGTGTACTTGGACTTCTCACAGCGCATCTTAAAGCCTGTGATCTCTCCGTTATCGGCAACTTCAAGCGAGTTGCAGAAAATTGTCGGGTATCCGAGTTTTTTCATAAGCGGACCTGCAAACTGGGAAAACGTATCACTGATGATAATCACCTGTGTCATGGCACGCAGTTTATCCAAAAATTCCTTTGCGCCCGGAATCGGATCGATCTTTGCGATTGTCTCCTGAATCTCTTTTAATCCAAGACCGTGCTCCTTTAAAATTCCGATACGGTATTTCATAAGCTTATCATAATCCGGCTCATCCCTGGTTGTTCTCTTTAATTCCGGAATGCCGGTCTCTTCTGCAAATGCGATCCAGATTTCCGGTACCAGTACACCTTCTAAGTCCAAGCAAACAATTTCCATTTTTTCTTCCTCCATGTGAAAATAAATATACTACTATTCCGATTTAGTTCCATTGTAATGAATTCGGCAGTCCCTGTCTAGTACCAAAAGGAGATTCCTATTGATTGATAAAACAAGAGACCACAAATTATTTCTGTGATCCCTTGTTTGTCTATCTTTCCAACTGCTCATACCAGTCTTGTGGAAACCCTATATGTTTTAACGATATGTCATCCTCATATTCTTCTATTACAGCCCTTAATTCTGTCATAACCTTGCTATTCCATTCTTTCTTATCGGGATACAATCGTTTAAGAACTAATATCTGGGAAAATAATTTTCTATTTTGTGGTGCTACAGATTCCTTTGGCATTTTAGGTAATGCCGTAAATGACCAATAATATAACCTTGAATAATGAGCACATCTATTTCTTAAGTCAGTAATACAACGTAACCAGCTTTTTAAACACGCTACTGATGTATCATATATCTCTTTTGCTATATATTTCTGATCGCCCGATTGTAAATCCGCATAAAAATAAGACAGCATCCCCATCGAAAAGAATTCGATAATTACCCATATCGGAAATTTTCCATCATATTTTTCCTTATGATGCTTAACAACTAAACTGTTTTTATTTTCCTCTATGCAAACATTCAGTAGTTTTCTAAATTTATCATGATTGTGTTTTTTATTATAAATACTCTTATCCATGTACCCCAAAGATCCATAGACATGTCCACAGTAATAAGCAAGTTGTGTTCTTAAATGTAATTCAATTCTCTCTATACAATTAAACAGTACTCCTCGTAATTTACTATCAAACTTATAAATTCGTTGAATTCTATTAAAACTTATATCTGCAAAATATGTTCCATTCTTTTTTCTAAACGGAAGAAAATAAGCAGATAAACGATAATAGTTTGCCTGCTTTAAAAAACTGATACATTCCGTATCATTATTCACTATAAAGCCTTTTTCTTTGATAAGTTCCACTTGCTGTTCATAGGTTTTCGGCTGTTTTATAATTTGATAATCATGCCCTGCTTTACTATGATTTTCCCGTACACCATCGCTTATATCCACTATTATTTCTCCCAAAATAAAAATGTCTCCCCATGGGACACATCACTTACGTGAGAGGTGTGGGGAGTCCTGTTGATATTATAATATGCTATTTCTATAAAAATCGCAACCATTTTTTAATTTATTTTTTCTGTCTAAATACAATCGTTACTCTTCACTTCTGTTGTGCCATAAATCTTCGGTAAAAGAACACCCCCACCAGCGTGGTAAGAACTTCCGTCACCGGAAAAGTAAACCAGAAATAATTAAGTCCCAGACGGGAAAACAAATATCCAAGCGGTACAAACAGAATCATCGTGCGCACGACGGTAAGAAGCGAACTTTTGACTGCTGCACCAACCGCCTGAAAAAATACCGGAAAAATCAGGGAAGTAACCATCGGGATAAAACTGATTCCCACAAAATGAAACCCAACGGTTCCAATCGCAATCACCTGTGGATCACTTGTAAATACCCGAAGCATCTGTCCAGGAATCAGATTGAAAACTAACGTCCCGATAAACATCAGCCCCATTCCTCCCACAAGTGAAGTGGACAGTGTTTTCTTACAGCGATCTATCCGCCCCGAAGCATAATTGTAGCTGATCACCGGTACAATACAAGTCTGCAGTGCGCCCAGCGGTATAAAGAAAAACGACTGCCATTTGTAATAAAGTCCCAGTGCCGTGACGGCCTGATCTGAAAATGTTGCAAGGATCAGATTAAGTCCGAGAATATAAAAAGTATATGCCGACTGCATTAAAATATTGGGGATTCCGAGCTTGTAAATAAAGCAGATACCTTTTGGATACACCGAAAGCTGGGGCGATTTACAAAATCCTTTTCTCATTACGATAAGAGCCGCCACAATCTGTCCCACAACCGTTGCAATGGCCGCCCCGGCAATTCCAAGCTTTGGCAGACCAAACATACCAAAAATAAACAACGGGTCCAGTGCTATATTGACCAATGCCCCGACAATCTGCGCAATCATCGGTGTCCGCATATCTCCATTCGCCTGTAAAATCTTTGTCCAGATACTTTCGGTAAACAGTCCGATGCTGAATACGCAGACGATCCGGCCGTATACAATCACATCCTTTATGACTTCCGGGGAATCCGTAGACATACGCGCATATGCGGGCATAAAAAGGAAGCATATCAGTGCAAACAATACCCACAGAACCAGTGTAAGCGGTGTTCCGATCCCGCCATATTCATTTGCTTTTTTCTCATCATGCACACCAAGATAATGTGCCATTGCCGTATTGATCCCGACTCCCGTTCCTACAGCAATGGCAATCATAAGAAGCTGCAATGGATAAATAATGGAAAGTGCCGTCAGTCCACTCTCCGAATATTTTCCGACAAATAAACTGTCTACAATGTTATAAAGTGCCTGGATCAGCTGGGCGAGCATGACCGGAGGTGCAATTTTAAGCAGAATTCTGCTGATTTTTTCCGTTCCGAAATAATTGCTGTTTGTGGTTTCCATAAAATAATCCCCTGTGAAAATTCGTATTTCCACAGGGGATTTTACGCCCGAAAATCATACAAGTCAATCTGTTTTTCCCATCCATTTACACCAGCCCGGGGTGCTTTTTCTTTTCTAAAATTTATAAATGATAAGCATACACCCGTGCTTCATATGCCTGCAGCATTTCTTCCTTCTGTTTGGAATAATTTCCGATCAAAAGTTTGGCATCTGCAGGAATCTGTTCCGTTACTTCTGCCGGAATGGAAACTTCTTTTTCCGTAAAATTACAAAGCACCATCAGCCGCTGCGTCCCGAGCATTCTGGTATAGATAAATAATGCCTCATCCTCCGGTGCTAACAGTTCGTAATCGCCATAAACGATAATCTCGTTTTCATGACGAAGGCGAATCAGTTTTTTGTAGTACGAAAAGACAGAATCCGGATCGCTGATCTCCTGTTTTGCATTGACTTTAGGATAGTTACTGTTTACCTTAATCCACGGAGTTCCTGTGGTAAAACCAGCATTTGCACTGTCATCCCACTGCATCGGCGTGCGCGCATTGTCGCGGCTGATCCGCTTTAAATATCCCATCATTTCTTCATGAGATACCCCACAGGTTTCTGTCAGTTCTTTGTAAGCATTCAGGCTTTCAATATCCCGGTAATCCTCTAACTGATCAAAATAAGCATTACACATGCCAAGTTCTTCCCCCTGATAAACATATGGCGTTCCCTGCATCATATGCAGACAGGTTCCCAGCATTTTTGCTGAAATTTCCCGATACTGTTCACTGTCATTTCCAAACCAGGAAACCGAGCGCGGCTGATCATGATTGGATAAAAACAAACTGTTCCAGGCTTTCCCTTCCAGTCCGGTCTGCCATCTGGATAAAATCTTCTTCCATACCGGAAGCGGCATCTTATGGCTGTCCCATTTACCGTAATGGTTGTCTGCCTCCGGTCCTCCTCCGGTATGTTCGAACTGGAAAACCATGTTCAGTTCGCTGCCATCTGCATTTGCATATTTTTTTGCCTCTTCCAGCGTCACTCCGGATGCCTCGCCCACTGTGATCAGATCATAATGGGAAAGCACTTTCCGGTTCATTTCTTTTAAATACTCATGCACATGCGGACCGTTCGCACAACCACTGTCTGCGTATCCGGTTTCTCCCGGAATTCCATCCGGCAGTCCTTCCGGTTTGGAAATCAGGCTGATCACGTCCATACGGAATCCATCAATGCCTTTTTCACACCACCAGTTCATCATCTCAAATACCCGGTCCCGCACTTTTGGATTGTCCCAGTTGAGATCCGGCTGTTTTTTCGAAAACAGATGCAGGAAATACATATCCGTCTGTGGATCATATTTCCATGCCGAACCACTGAAACAGGACCCCCAGTTATTCGGCTCTTTTCCGTCTTTTCCTTTTCTCCAGATATAAAAATCGCGGTATGGATTATCCACGCTCTTTCTGCTTTCCACAAACCATGCATGCTCATCGGATGTATGATTGACAACCAGATCCATCATGATCTTAATTCCCAGCTCATGTGCCCGTGCAAGCATTCTGTCATAATCTTCCATGGTTCCGAATTCTTCCATGATTGCCTGATAATCGCTGATGTCGTATCCATTGTCATCGTTCGGTGACTGATAAACCGGGGACAGCCAGATCACATCAATTCCAAGTTCTTTGAGGTACTCTAATTTTTCTGTAATACCATTGAGATCCCCGATGCCGTCTCCATTTGAATCCATAAAACTCCGCGGATAAATCTGATATACAACCGCTTCTTTCCACCATGCCTTATTCAATACCGTATCCTCCTTGCCTCTCTCATATTTGAATACCTGCATTATACGGCATTTTTACGGAATTTTCTTTCACATTACTGCGCAAAAATAAAACAATTCTGCCCTCATTTCTACGCTTAGATTATTTTTGTTTCCTCCAGCTGTTCGGTAAACGCTTCGTTCATCCGGATAATCGGTTTGCGAAGTACAAGTCCGACAAAAAGTGCAATCACCAGGAAGATGCCAAGTTTTGCCAGATCCATCCAGTAATCATTTCCATAACAGCCTCCAACCGCTTCCCGCAGGGCTGCCATGCTGTGGGTAAACGGCAGAAGCGGATACACAGCCCGGAAAAATTTCGGAGCACATTCAATCGGGAAAGTTCCACCGGTTCCCGCAACCTGCATAACAAGTAAAACCACACTGCCTGCTTTTCCGATATCCCCAAATGAAACCGTCAGCGTATAACTGATCGTGACATAGACTATACTTGAAAACCAGCACCCAAATAAAAACAGGAACGTATGCGCACACTGAATCCCAAGATAATACAAATCCCCCAGTGCAATCAGCGTACTCTGCAACAGACCAAGGATCAGAAATATGATCCAGCGTCCAAGATAAATTTCATGAATTCTGACATTTTTCAGCCCCATCTTTTTTATGCTTTCCTCGGAAACGGTCACTTTTAACATCGCAACCAGCACGATTCCGCCGATCCAGATAGAAAGTGTCGAATAAAACGGTGCCATGGAAGAACCATAATTATCAATCGGATAAATTTTCTTCGTATTCAGTTCCACCGGAGCCGACAGGAAAGCACTGACTCCGGACTTATTATCATAGATCATATGTTCCAGATCCGCATAATCCCCGTTGTCTTTTGCTTTTGTGAGCTTATCCGTAATCTTTTTTATTTTATTTGCAGATTTGCGTAAAAGTTTACCGGAATCATCCAGACAGGTCTGTATTTCTGACAGATCAGATCCTGCAGTGTCCGTTAACGTGTAAACACCCTTTGCACTTGCATTGATCTGTTTCGTCAGACCGGTAATGTCTTTTGATGTTTCACCGATCGAATCTGCAAGGTTCTGCAGAGTTCCTTTTACATCCTTTTCATATTCTTTGCTGATCTGCTGCAGACGTTTCTGATTTTCTTTTACAAGGGCATCCAAAGCTTTCTTGTCAGAAATCAGGCTGGTTGTGGACTTCTTCATGGAAGCCGCAGTATCGGTCAGATCATCCCGCAGTTCTTCCTGTTTTTCAATAGAACGGTTGATCTTTTCAATCATAGGCCCTATTGAGGAATCGGTTTCCGGATGTTTTTCCGAAAGCTTGATCAGATGATCCCGGAGTGTTGTAAATGACTTGATGTTTTTATCCACCGTCTTTGCTGCTTTTACAAGGGTATCCACCGTATCCTCACTGCCATTTATTCCATCTTCCACCGTCTGATCCAAAAGCAGGCTCATTTCAGAATATACCTTTTGGCCTGCTTTCAGTGCTTTGCCCACGCTCTCGGTCGCACTGCTTATTGTCGTTTTCATATCGGTAAACGTCTTTTTGGAATTTTCCAAAACCTGTTTTCCATCCGCAGACTCTGTTTTCAGTTCTTTTAAAAAATCAGAAGACGCATTCAGCAGGGACTGGGCAGAAGACGTAATCCCCGAAAAAGTTTCCAGCGTGGACGCAGTCATATCCATGTCATCCGATGCATCCCCAAGATTGTGGATCAGATTATCCACCAGCCGGTCTGCTCCGTTTGCCTCAGCCATATTAGAGACCGACTGAAACACCGTCATTGCCGTGTCGGATATTGTCTGTATAAATACCTGATTCACCTGTTTCTGGATCGCGGTTGCACCCTTGTCGGTCACTTTTGGTGCAATCGCATTTTCCTTGGCGTTGGAATAGTAAATAATTTCCGGCTTTTGAATCTGATCGGAAAACAGACTCATCATCTGGGTACTGAATTTCTCCGGAACAACAATCGCCGCATAATATTGTCCGGATTTTACCCCCTCCATTGCCTTTTCTTTGCTGGTAAATACCCAGTCCATCTGTGTATTTTCCCTTAGTGCGGAAATCACCTGTTCCCCTACATTAATCTCAAGGGGAATCAGACTTCCGGTATATCCCTCATCCACACTTGCCACCGCGACCTTTAAATTTCCCGTATTGTTATACGGATCCCAGCTTGCCGCAATATTAAACCATGCATACAGACACGGAACGACAAGGACACCGATGACAACAATCATTGCGATTACATTTTTGCGAATCCGTTTCACGTCGTCGATGAAAATTTTCAGAATGTTTTTCATTTGCTGTTCTCCTCCTTCAAAATTTTCATCAGTTCCTCAGAACTCATCTCTCCCAAAACAGATTTCTTTTTCATCTCTTCATGCAGATATTCCACAATCAGCAGATACAGAATCAGTGCAAGTAAAGAAACGATCCACAAAATCAGATAGACCAGTTTGGATTCCAGGCTAAACATCAAAATCAGAAATACGAGTGGTATAACCATCATACAGATAAATCCGGAGCGTACCATAACCGGATAATATTTTTCAAACGCGAGTGTTTTCTCTGTTAATTTCTTTCTCCACGCATCATCTTTCATAATCACCTGCATAATCCGCTGCAGCTGTGGATTATCCCTGCCTTTGGAATCCGTCTCACAGATCATCAGATCGGTTTCTGCAAGTCTGACATCAAACAGATGATTCAGATTCATCAGAAGCGGACGGAGTACAAGCCCGATAAACAATGCGACCAGTAAAAATACCAGCAGTTTTCCCAGGCTGCTTCTATAAGTATGATGATAGTATCCGGCAATACATTCCCGCATTGCGCTGATCGAATAAGAAAACGGAAGCAGCGGATGCAGTTTCTGGAAAAATTCCGGCATCATTTCAATCGGATACGTTCCGGAAGAACCCGGAATCTGTAAAATTACCAGAAGAACCGCCAGTGCTTTTCCCATGTGTTTAAACGTCGATGCCAGTGCAAA
>OBJO01000547.1_pt1 | contig 16079 bp, 11 predicted proteins | sample 1481741 | NCBI WGS metagenome assembly OBJO01 (sample SAMN06140803, study PRJEB22556) | human gut metagenome | host: Homo sapiens | place: China: Beijing | collected 2014 | reverse complement strand
TTGTAACACAGGAATTTCATTGGCAGAGGGGACATATGTGGGCTTTTGGAATCCAGATGATTTTTATAAGTCAGAAAATGAACTTGAGAACTGGTTAAATAAAGCTTTGGATGAGAGCGTGGATATATGTGTCAGTAAAAATCTAAATTTAAAATGGCAGGATGTAGTTTTTGCTGACTGTAAACAGTTATCCACAGCGGTAAAGACATTATGGACTTCAGATTTATATCATACGTTGTATAGACGTAAATTTTTGACAGATGAGAACATTCAGGTTAATAATTATTCAAAAATTAGTGGATTTGAATTTTATTGTAAAAGTGTTTTAAAAGCAGAAAGAATTGGTTTTTATCAGGAATCTGTTTATTATGTACGGGATATTTGGACAAAGGACTGGATGGAAACACAAAAGGTTGAACTTTTACTACAGGGAATTGATGCAATAATGGATCTGTCAATTGAATATGATAATGCGTATTTACACTCAAAAATTGTGAATATGTTAAATGGAGATGAATTGAAAAAAATTATTGTAAGAAATACACTGCCATGGAAAGGAAAAGAAAGTGAAGGAAGTCAGGTTGAGAGTTGCTGCTTGATTTTTAAGATTAGTCAGAAGATAGATACGCATCTGTTGGATGAGGCAGGAATTTTAATTGATGGAAATACCTTTGGATTATTGTATGACATGGTTTCAGAAAGACAGAAATTTATTGCTAAAATTGGATAAAAAAGAGGAAATGCATAATGGTTACTTTTACAAAGTTTGGTTCATGTGTAACATCTGATGTCTTTAATTTTATGAATATTAGTAATTACTATCCTAAACATATATATACTGGAATAAATATTGCAACTGCGGTACATAAGGCTGATATACCAATATTAGAGGAAGATCTTGTTGCAGAGAATGGATTTTGGGAAAAAATGCAAAAGTATTGTTTTTCACATGAGGCACTTGATGATTTTCCCAAAAAAGGAATGAGCAATTTTCAGAGGAGAAAAAAAGAAAATGCGGTTATAGAGTTTGCTGAAAGTATTGTCAGAGAGGAGATGCCGGATATTTGGTATATTAATACACCTGAAAATCTAATTGCGGATTCGGAACATCATTTTGGAATACATCCATTACACTTTCATTATATAGTTTATGAATATTTGGCAAAATGTGTGCAAGGAATAGCTGATTTTGACCCAAAAGGATTTTGTAGTAGACGAAAATTACAAGTAAGTATGGATGTGAAGGAGCATTGGCTCAAAGTGAAATTAGATGAACTGATTAGTAATTATGGTAAAAATTTTGTGTAAGTAATGAATACAAAGATTTTATCAACGAAAAAGGAAAATAAATATGAGCAAAAATATTAATATCATATCAGAAGATGTTTGTACAGGTTGTGGTGCATGCAATAATTGCTGTCCTGTTGATGCAATAGAGATGTTGGAAGATCAAGAGGGGTTTAAATACCCTAATATTGATATGGATAAATGTATTTCATGTGGAAAATGTATAAATGTTTGTCCGGAGGCCAATGTTGAACGGATTAACCAAAATTTACATGAAGAACCGGAATGTTATGCGGCGATGGCAGATACAACTATTAGAATAAAAAGTTCTTCTGGTGGTGTTTTCGCTATATTAGCAGAGTCAATATACCAGAGAAATGGACTTGTTTGTGGAGCTGTTTATGCTGACGATTATAAATCAGTATATCATATTGTAAGTGATGACAGACAGGATTTAGATAAAATAAGAGGATCCAAATATGTGCAAAGTGATATAGGTAAATGCTTTTGTAAAATAAAACATGCGTTAGAAGAGGATAAGTTTGTATTATTTTCAGGATGTCCGTGTCAGGTATCTGGATTATATATGTATCTAGGAAAACAGTATGAAAAATTGATTACAATTGATGTAGTATGTCATGGAGTTAATTCTTTAAAAGCTTATAATTCATATATAGCTGAATTAGCAAAAGGAAGAATTGTTGAAAAAGTAAATTTTAGAGATAAAACGATTCATGGTTGGAGCTCTATTGTGAACGTAAAATTTACAGATGGATCCCAGTATGATGCAGCTTGGAATAAAAATCAGTGGTATGATCTTTTTTTGGGTGGTGTTATTAATAGAAAATGTTGTGCAACTTGTCATTATGCAAAGATAAACCGAATTGGCGATATTACTTTAGGTGATTTCTGGCAGGTGCATAGATGGGATGAATCATGTAACGATTGGAAAGGAACATCATTAGTACTTTTAAATTCTGAAAAGGGTAAAAAAGTTTATAAAGAATTGGAAAGGAACTTGATATTAAGTAAAGAAGCTCCATTAGAACATGCAATAAAATATAATGGTGCATTGAGACAACCAACGAGCATGGCACCGGGCAGAAAATATTTTTTCAATCATTTAAAGGATGGGTATCATAAAGCATATTGGTATGGGCGTGAATGGAGATATGATGTTGGTTTAATAGGCTGGTGGTTCTCAGCAAATTACGGAAGTGTGTTAACGTATTTTGCAATGGGAAAAGTTTTACAGGATATGAATTTGTTACCAATTCTTATTCGTATTCCAAAATTGGATGGAAGTTCTTGGGAAGAGATAACAGAAGAAAATATTAAGTTTATGGAGAAATATTTTCATGTTTCTAATCCCAGAAGTTATTCACAATTAAAAGAAGTGAATAAGTTTTGCGATTCATTTATGTTAGGATCTGATCAGTTGTGGGTTTCTGCATACAATAAAATTTTAGGATATACATTTTATCTTGATTTTGCGGACTCAGATAAGAAGAAAATTGCATATGCAACTTCTATGGGGTATGACAGATATGATGGAAGTGATGAGGACAAGAAGATAGTCAAGACGCTTTTAAAACGATTTGATGGAATTTCAGTAAGAGAAACAGAGTCAGTGTCGTTGTGTAAAAAAGAATTTGACCTTGACATTGTAAGGAATCTAGATCCGGTATTTCTCTGTAAACAAGAACATTATGATATGTTAGCGAAAGAGTCACAAATACAAGTGGATGAAAAATATAATTTGGCATATATACTTGATCCTACGGATGAAAAGAAAATGGCTATACAGAGTTTGAAAGAATTGACCGGTGTGGAAACAAAAATTATTCTGGATATGAAAAATTTTGACAAATCATATGCTAAATGGTCTGATATGGACATAATAGACAAAGTATCTGTGCCAGATTTTGTGAAACTAATCAGAAATTGTAATTTCCTATTAACAGACTCTCATCATGGTGTTTGTTTCGGAATGATTTATCATAAAAAATTTTTGGCTATTAGGAATCCAAGAAGAGGAGCAGTGCGATTTGATTCTTTATTTAAGCTTTTCGAAATGGAAAATTGTTTGACAGAAGAGGGGAATATATTGGAATCTCTAAAAAAGGCCCCTTCCCCCGACTATGAGAGAATAGATCTAAAAATGAAGAGCGAAAAGGCTCGGTCATTAGAGTGGATGCAATCAATGTTAATAGACAATAAACATGAACAAGAAGAATTGGTGGAAGATATTTTTGCAAAATATTTTCATGAATTACAATGCATGAAGGCCGAACAAAAATGAAAATATTTTAAATAATTGAATCAATTGTTTATGAAAACCATGGACCACAAGTTTATTTTAGAAAGATCAGAAAACAATAAAATATAATATACACGTTGAGATTTAAAGTGCGCACATAAGAAGGAGGAGTTTAAAATGCAGGTACAAAAAATTTTTATTATCACACCATTGGGAAACAAAAATTCAGAAGCGCGAAAACATGCAGACAGAATGTGGAATGAGGTTTTTGTTCCTGTATCCGAAAAGATATCTACAAATGATTTAAAGGTTGAGTTTGAACGAAGTGACTTGATGGATGAGGGAAGTAATTCAAGAGTAAAGAAGATAATGGAATTAATAAGAGAGTCAAGTGGTTGTATAGTGGATTTGTATACGATAGGGAATTTGAATGTTATGTATGAAGTAGGTTTAGCACATTCTCAAGGTAAGCGAGTGTTTTTCTTGAGATCTGATAAAATTCAAGAAAATGAAATACCTTCAGATATACGGTATTATGCAGAATATTACTATACCTACAATCTTGATATTTTTAGAGGAAAAGCCGCATCTGATGAAATCGCAAATATTCAGAAGGAGATTGTGGATGTGTCTAAAGCTATGGTTTCTTCTAACACAAAGTATACATTATATAGACCATGTTTTTACGAACCGACCAATCTATATGTAGAGAATTTGTTGGAGGGAATAAACTGTAGAATTACAAATATTGAATCGTTAGTAAAGGATTTTGGATCATCTAGCGAAGATAAGAGAACGTTAGCTCAATATATAATTGGTGAAAACGATGCATTTGATGCCTTAACAGAGGCTGTGAAGAAATCAAATATTTCAGTTAAAACAACCAGATTTTCACCATATTCAGTTGTTGGAAGGCAGAATGTATTTTTTAGTACTATTAATAATTTGATGACAAATGAGGTTACACCGGATAAGGTGGAACGTATTATAACTGCTAATAATAATGAAAAATTTGACGAAATTGCGAAATTGATGGTCAATAATGCGGGAAAAGATTTTGATATTTACATTTCAAGAATAGAATACAGTTTTGAAATGGTGGTCATTGATGACGAAATTGTTTTTATACATTTTAGAAAATATAATCAGCAAGAAAAGGAAAAGAGGAGCGCTTCTCCTATGCTTATTTCAGCCACATTGCGTATTGAAAAGAGAATTATTGCAAATGAATTTTCGACAATTTTTGATAGTATTAAAAACAGTAAGAAAGATATGCTTGCAGTGATTCGATGTAAGGAAATTACTACTGAAAATTTGAGTGAAAAAATAAAAAAATACAAGCGTTTATTTGAAGAAGCAGTAAAAGAATACCAGATGTCTCAAGGTGTATTTGAAGATAATATTAATTCTCAGATAAAAAGCTGATAATAAAAATGTGCCTCTATTGATTGGGAAAAATAGATTTAAGGTAAGTTATTTGACTCCGAGGAAATAGATGTGATTGTTAGAAGCAAATTAGAACAGGAAATTTTCAGAACAAAAGAATGGTTAAAAAAGTATTTGCAAAAGAAACTATTCCAAGTGAAGAAACGGTTTATAGTTTACTAAGAAGAATTGAGAAACTTGAAGAACAGGTTAGCAAGTTACAAGGATAATTTTACTAATGGGGTGTAAAGATGGAACATATTTTTGATAGGGGAGGATGTAAAAGGATATCAGGATAATAATGTGAATATGTGATTGAAAACAAAAGTATTTTATGAGAGAAAAAGGAATGTTATGTTAGAATTTGTTATATCGACAATATTATCTGGGATTATTTGGGATGTTATAAAGGGAAGTCAAAAACTGTTATATCATTATTCCTTAAAAAAAATGAATATTGCTGAGGCGGAGTTGACAAATTTGATAGAAAATATTCCGCAAGAAGAAAAAAACAATAAAAAATTGGTAATTGAATATCTGAAAGAGGATAGCGAGTATCAAATTTTGTTAAAGCAAGCCGTAAGAAACGTCAGGAGCGCTAACTTAAAAAAACGCATGACGGTTATTGTGTTAGTTGTGATTATTGTATTGGGAGCAGGTCATTATTATTTAGGTGTAATGGATGGACAATTCCGTTCTTTTTCAAATGACTATGTACAGGTTGTATATAATGGGTTACAAAAAAAGGAAGTTACACCTATCAGCCCAGAAGGAGATACATATTTTTACAATAATTGGTGGGATTTGAAGCGAAAGAAGTATATTCGTGTAGTAAAATTTTACGGAGATACAGGGATTGATGATAGTATAAAGATGATGGAAGGTGATGAAGCCGAGAGAGATATGTTTGTAGATATATGTACATCACAACAAATTTATCATACTCTTCAATATGCTGAATCTGAATTAGGAATAACTGAGACACAGGGGTTAAATGGTGACTTTAAGAATGAAGCAATTACAGGGGATAAAGGACTTACTATCAGAGGAGATTCACAAACAGAAACAATAGAGAATATACCTGATATGATTTTGGTGCAATATAAGAACTCTGGGTATAAATATTTTGTTGTTGGGAAGACGTTATACGTGGATAATAGTGGATATATGATGGCAATGTTGTCATATAGTGGAATGTCATATGATGATTTTATGGATTCATATGACAAAAAAATTGTAAAATTAAGAAATTGTTTTAATAATATAAAACAGCTTGCATATTGAAGGAAGATGGAAATAATACACCCGTTGCAATTTGATTTGTGTAGAGAAATGTGAGGTGATTAATATAAAAGATTTGTTGCATACATATAATGTAACAGTGCCACTACGGTATTATACATATGATTTACACAGCAAGGAGAAAGATTCGGAATATGTGATGGGATTAAAGCAGGATGTTAACTGGGATGTAGAGCGTGCGGTGAAAGAACCGATTCCTGATACCAATCAAGTATTCAAAAAAGATGAGTTTGTTCATATCCATTTGTTTTGTGGAAAAGATTTGGAACATGAAGAGATACCTGCGGATTTTTTTAATGTAGAAATTACAAATATTGTTGTACATGATCAAGATGAAGCTCGTGATTTTGTGAAGCCATATCTATATAGAATATGTCGAACCTTAAGTTTTTTCCTAAGTCAACATAATTGTAATAAGCACAGTTATCAGCCACGAGTGGAAACGGATGTGGAGCATGCAATATGGGAAAATTCGGTTTATGAGCCATTTGAACAAGTACTTCATAAACAAGAAGATACTGTTGAAACAACGTGGGTGAACGGAAAAAAGTATCAGATAATTACCATTGAGTCGGCGCCAATTATCATCTCAACAAGTGTATATAGCAAAATTTATGGAAAAATGCCGATGGATGACTTTTTGCTATATGTTGATTGTTCAGATACGGATTTGAATTACATGCTTGATGAATTTTATCTGGCATTGGGACAGGAAAACAGATATAGCAAGTTTTTCCATTTATTTTCGATAATTGAGTTTATTGAAAAGAGATATGAGGACAATAACGGTGCCAGCAAGTTATTCGACTCCGAGGAAATAGATGTGATTGTGAAAGCAGCACTTGATAGTCCGGTATTGGTGGACAAGGAAAAAAGAGATCGCGTTCGCGGAGCATTGAAGCAGATACTTGGAAATCTGACTGATATTGGAAGAAAAGAAAAACTGGTTCATATTTTGCATGAGATGGGAATTTATAAAATTGAAAATTGTGGAACAGAGTTTGAAATTGATAGTAAAACAATAGGACAGATAATCAATTTGCGAAATAAATGTTATCATGCAGACCGAAAAAATAAGGAAGAGACAAAAATAGATATTGATTTGGCAGTTACACAATTGATGTATATATGTGAATGGGTAATTGCGGCACAAGTAAAACCAATTCATCAGTAATGAAAATATTAAAAATATCGAGATGGGGGAATAAAAATGTACAATTATTTAATAGTAGGCTCCGGTCTGTTCGGATCTGTATTTGCCAGACAGGCAGCCGATGCCGGAAAGAAAGTGCTTGTAATAGATAAGCGCCCAAACATTGCCGGAAATGTTTACACAGAAAAAGTAGAGGGCATCAATTTCCACAAATACGGTGCCCATATTTTCCATACAAACAACACAGAGGTATGGAATTATGTAAACCGTTTTGCAACGTTCAACCGTTTTACGAATTCACCGGTTGCAAACTACAAAGGGGAATTGTATTCCATGCCTTTCAATATGTATACCTTCAACAAGATGTGGGGTGTAGTCACACCGGAGGAGGCGGCTGCCAAAATTGAGGAGCAGAAGAAGGAGATCACCGGAGAACCGCAAAATCTGGAAGAACAGGCAATTTCCCTTGTGGGGCGTGATATCTACGAAAAACTGGTGAAAGGCTATACCGAAAAACAGTGGGGGCGTGACTGCAAAGAGCTTCCGGCATTCATTATCAGGCGTCTTCCGGTTCGGCTTACATTTGATAATAATTATTTCAACGCATTGTATCAGGGAATTCCGATCGGTGGTTACACAAAACTGGTAGAGAATTTGCTGGAAGGCATTGAAGTCCGGTTAAACGAGGACTATCTGGAAGATAAGGCAGAATGGAATGCGATGGCGGAAAAAGTTGTTTATACTGGAGCCATCGATGCCTATTTTGACTATGCATTGGGGAATCTGGAATACCGTTCGGTATGTTTTGAAAATGAGATTCTTGATATACCGAATTTCCAGGGAAATGCAGCGGTAAATTATACAGATCGTGAGACACCGTGGACGAGAATCATTGAACACAAATGGTTTGAGTTTGGAAAAGATGAAAATGGAAATGACTTGCCAAAGACCATTATCAGTAAGGAATATTCTTCGGAGTGGAAGCCGGGGGATGAGCCATATTACCCGGTTAATGATAAGAAGAACGGGGAACTTTACCAAAAGTATAAAGCGCTGGCAGAGAAAGAGGAAAATATCATTTTTGGAGGCCGCTTAGGGGAATACAAATATTATGATATGGATGCGGTGATTGCAAGTGCTCTGGAATGTGCCAGAAATCAATTGTATTGATTAAAAGTGCAGGAATCTGCAAAAATAATCAATAGAAACATTGAAAAAGTTTAAGAGGCAGTGATCATGAAAAACGAAGTGAAAATTGCATTGAATATCTGCACATTCCAGCGTGAAGAATTTATTCACAGAAATCTGTCACTTTTGCAGGCATCGGATTTTTTCAATCCGGACAACCCGCAGTATTACGGAAGGCTTCATATTTTTGTGGTGGACAATGGCAGCAGTTTGCAATTGCCGGAGAGTCTGTATGTGCATTGTATTTATAACAGGAATACCGGAGGTTCCGGTGGATTTCAGAGAGGAATTGAGGAGATCCGTAAACGAAATGAGGGATTTACCCATGTGATTTTTATGGATGATGATGTTGCCTTTGACATCAGCAGCTTTTATCTGCTGTTTGATTTTTTATCCGGGGTCGGGGAGGCGGACAGGGACCGCCCGGTAGCGGGACGCATGTTTTGCATGGATGATCCATATATCCAGTACACGGCGGCGGAGAAGTGGAACCGGGGAATGGTTTCGCATGTGGAGTTCATGCGCGATGTCCGGAAAACGGCATACACACAGGGCAGAGTGATCTACGACGCGGATGCGGATTACGGTGGCTGGTGGTTTTGCTGTTTTCCATATGTATTTGTACAGGAAAATGATGTACTTCCGTTTTTCATTCACTGCGATGATGTGGAATATGGTCTGCGATGCGGGAAAAAGCCAATCATTATTGAAGGAGTGCAGGTGTGGCATGAAACATACGACAAGCGGATGACACCTCTCATGCAGTATTATGACACGCGAAACCCGCTGTTTGTGAATCAGCTCTATGGTTTTTTGCCGGAGCCTTTGCAGCTTTTGCGGCAGTGGAAGGATAAGATGACGGCGTTTCATGTAAAAGGTGACTGGCTTTCGGAGTATTATGTCATCCTTGCAATGAATGATTTCCTGAAAGGCATGGGGTGGTTGAAGCGGATTGATGCGGGGAAGTATCACAAAAAACTGCAGAAGGCAAAAAGCTGCAAGGTAAAGAATGCGATATGCTGGCGGCTTGTGGAGCACCGGGCGAAAAAGAAATTCATGGTACACAAAAACAACGGCTCCGGTTAATCGGAGCCGTTGTGTGAAATGCTGTATTATTTACAGATCACCGTATCTGCGTCTATATTCAGCAAGTTTGGCGTCCTGGTCAGCAAGTTTGGCATCCTGGTCAGCAAGTCGGGCATCCCGGTCAGCAATCTCGGAATCCTTTTTGGAACAGGCTCTTTTCAGTGCATCGCGTTCATGGATAACCTCGAATAATTCATCGGTTGGAAGTTTCAGTACAGGTTCTGTCATGTTATACACCTCCTGACATAAATTTCTGTTACGGTAAGAAATGCGGAGCATGGACTTTTGCAAAAGCATTAAAATAAGTTTTTTGTCAGTTTCCGTTAAAAATCCCTCTGCAATTTCCTGATCTAAGATAAGTATAGTTTCCTGCAGAAAAGAAGTCAATTCTTCTTTGGATTTCTGTACTTTTTTCTCAAGATCATGTCGTTTATCAGGGGATTTTGCTGACTGCATCTTGCGGTCAGAAGGGATGTGGCGGCGGAACCGGATTGGAAGAAACGGGATGAGCATACACAAATGTTTCTCTTTGATTTCTTCGAGGGTATAGGACTGCACCTTTACGGTTGGAATGCGGTATTCGTGAGTACTGCCATCCTGAAACCGGATCAGACAGCTTAGATAATCCGGGATCTTTTTCGCTCCCTGCAGGAAAAGAACGGCAGAGTTTGGAAATTCGAGCAGAAGCTGCGGATTTTTGGTGTCGGGCCGGTAATTCAGGGACGCATGAACATCATACTCAAACATACGGATCGTGATCATTCCATTGTATGTAATTTCACATTCAAAGTGATAAATATCCGATTCATTTACACAGAATGTGAGGTCAGCCTTAATGGTCGAAATTTCTTTTGTATCCGAGCGTTCTACAGAATACTCTGTGGAAAGTGGAACAACAGAGGAATCTTCGGGATATTTTTTCCCATAGATTTCATAGATGAGCGGAAACAGGAGTTTGGGAGAACTGTAAGTTGCTTTTTTTATAATTAAATCCCAAAGTTGCGTTTCCGTGGAAATTTCTTCAGGTAGCCCGTTGTTACGAATAATTTCTTCAATCTCTTTCGAGTGAAGATGGTAAGTATGGCGTGTATTGGCCATGTAATATCCTCCTATACTGTTGTGTGTATAATATTTGGAAAAATAAAAAGATTGTTGTTTTTATAATACTGAAAAAAGAAAAACAGAATAACAAATAGGTATATGTATCATAACATACGAGTAACGTAGATACAATAATTTGTTTTATAAAATTAAAGATATAGAAGCAGGTAAGTTATAACATCATTTGAAAAGGTTTTTAAGATATGAGAAGTGAAGTATACAGTTTTCTGGTAAACAGGCACCCGGGAATTTCATACCGGTATCATAAGGTACATGATGATGCAACCGGTATGCGCAGAATGTTTTCCTGGGCATATTTGTTGTGGATAAATTTCGCATATTATGTATTGTTCTGTAGATTTCTCGGAAGAATTCCAGAGATGGAAATATATGAAAAACGCAAATTGATGATAAAAACCAGCGAATCCGAAGGACACTGGAAAGATGAGGAGTTTTTTTCCGTAGAGGATTTTGTCAGAAAAATCAAAGATTACGATGTGATCTCATTTGATATTTTTGATACATTGATTTTTCGCCCGTTTTCTTCTCCGACAGATATGTTTTATTTGATTGGAGAAAAATTTGATTTCCTCGATTTTAAGAATTTACGTGTTTGGGCAGAATGGGATGCCCGGATGAAATGCAGGCAGAAAAACGGACATATGGAAGTGTCGTTACAGGATATATGGGAAAATCTGGCAGAAGATACCGGACTGGATGCCATGGAAGGTATGCGGTTGGAGTGCGAGGTTGAAGAAAAACTCTGCTATGCAAATCCGTATATGCTGCAGGTATGGAAGCGAATGCAGGAATTGGGAAAGCGTCTAATCATTGTTTCGGATATGTATCTTCCGCGTGCTTGTATTGAAAAAATATTGCAGAATGCCGGATATACGGGAGCGGAGCGTATTTACATCTCCAATGAGTATGGAGAGAATAAAGCCGGTGGAGCTCTGTTCCACCGCGTGCTTCGGGATTTTTCTGGTAATCGTATCGTGCATATTGGAGATAATCCGCACAGTGATCATAAAATGGCACAGAAATGCGGACTTGCTATCATGCCCTATCAGAATGTAAATAAAAATGTGTTACTGTACCGTCCGATGGATATGTCATCCATGATCGGCGGGGCATACCGTGGGCTGGTATCGAATCATTTGTATAATGGTACAGAAAAATTCAGCATGGAATACGAGTATGGATATGTGTACGGCGGGTTGTTTGTTGTGGGGTACTGCCATTTTATTCATGCGTATTACGAGCAGCATCATCTGGATCAAGTACTGTTTCTCGCGCGGGATGGAGATATTCTTCGCAGGGTTTATCAGAAGTTATATCCGGATGACCGAACCGTATATGTTTACTGGTCCCGCAAGGCTGCTACAAAACTAATGGCAGATGAGGACAAGCACGATTTTTTCCGAAGGTTTATTTATCACAAGGTGAACCAAAAGGTTTCTATCGGGGACGCATTGCGTTCCATGGAACTGGAGAAGTTGATCCCGGAGCTTTCGGCTTGGCCGGAAATCTGGACGGCATGGGAAAAGAAAAACGGCATAAAAGAGAAACAAAAGTTTATTGATTTGCAGGAAAACGATGAGATTACAGATAAGAATGCATACTTGCTTCGGCGGTTTATAGAGGCAAAATGGGATGAAGTGACTGCATGTTATAAGGAACAGCAGCTTGCAGCAGAAACGTATTACAGAGAGATTTTACAGGGATGTAAGCATGTAGCAGCAGTTGATATTGGATGGGCGGGAAGCGGAGCGATTGCACTTTCCCATTTGGTCAATCGGGTATGGGGCATGGATTGTAAAATTACAGGAATTGTTGCAGGAACTAATACAGTCCATAACGCAGAGCCGGATGCATCAGATCCATTTCTGCAGGATGGCAGGCTTGTGTCATATCTGTATTCCGGACAGATGAATCGGGATCTGCTGAAAAAACATGATCCGAATAAGGACTACAATGTATTCTGGGAATTGTTACTTTCCTCATTGACACCTTCTTTTTTTGGGTTTCATCTGGGCAGATACCATACAAAAAATGAAAGTATTTATCTGAATGCACTGGATATTACGCTGGAGTTTGGAAAATATGATTACAATCCGGAGGGAATCCGGGAAATCCAGCGGGGGATTTTGGATTTTGCAGAGCAGTATCTGGATCATTTTGGAGCATTCCCCTATATGTTCCGCATTAGTGGAAGGGATGCATATGCACCAATGCTTGTGGCTGCAAGTTACAATGAACGTTATCTGAAAGAGATGGAGAAAAGATTTCAACTGGAAATTGCGGTGAACTGATGAAGTTTACCGCTTTTTTATTTTCTTGCAACAAAAATACACCTCCGATACACTGTATAGATAGGAGGGCCTTCCATGGATGAACGTTTATTAGTAAAAAGGGCAAAGCGCGGGGATACCGCAGCGTTTGCCGAATTGTATGGGACAATTTATAAGAGGCTGTATCAGTTTGCGCTGTATACGCTTGGAAATACACAGGATGCGGAGGATGTGGTCAGTGCCGCTGTGATGGAAGCATTTGAAAATATCGGGAAATTGCGGAAGGAAGATGCTTTTTCCGCCTGGATGTATCGTATCGTGGCAAATATGTGTAAACAGAAAATGCGGGAATACTATCAACGGGGAGAAGAATTGACGGAAGAAAACGGTGGCTGGGACGGCTATGTATGGGGTGATACCCGTGAGGAATATATAGAAGTCCGGCGTGCATTTCTTACGATGGATGAGGAGGACCGCATGATTGTGGGAATGCATGTCTTCGGTGGATATAAGACGCGGGAGATTGCACAGATTCTTGCAATGAATGAGAATACTGTGCGGTCGAGAGAACATCGGGCGTTGCAGCGGATGGAAAAACAGCTGAAGGGATTGAGGTGAGAATATGCAGGAACAGAACCTGGAAGAATGGAAAGAGAAAATAGACAGATCCGCAGAGCAGATTACCGTGCCGGATACTCTGACACCCGGGGCTGTGCAGCAGATGCTGGAGGAGCGGAAAAACCGGACATCCGCAGGCAGGAAAGAACACAGACATTACCGGAGATTTGCCGGAATTGCTGCGGCAGTTGCGGTGCTGGTGATTGCGGTCGGAACCTATGGATGGAATAAGTATGGAACCGATGATGCGCAACCGAAAAAGGCTGCTCTTTCCGTAACAGAAACTGTCGACAGTACGCAGGATACAGAAAAGAAAGAACAAATCGGTGCATTTACTCTGGCAAAAAGTTACCAGGATGTATATGCAGCGGTACAGAAAAAATCCAATTCACAAAAGGAGTTGGAAGAAGGCACAGTGGATGATTCGTTTTTCGTGGAAGATACCGGTTCTGCCGAGGCGAAAAAAGAGTCATCCGGTACCCATTCCGACACCAATTTGCAGGTAAACGGTGTGGACGAGGGGGACATCGTCAAAAATGACGGAAATTATCTGTATGTGCTGAATGATGACCGGGTGACCATTGTGGATATTCGGGACAAAAATATGCGTAAGCTGTCGGAAATACGGCCGGAACTGACGGAAAATGACATCCTTTTGCAGCTATACGTGGATAATGACCGGCTGTATGTTATCAAGCAGGGATGGGAAACACAACAGGAGGAGATTCAGTCCGACAGCACGGAGGCTGACAATGATTCCGGTTTTATCGGATGTTACAAAGTCGCTTATGAACCGGACGGAAATGTGAGTACAGTTCTTTTGACGTATGACATTTCCGAACGCGCAAATCCGGTATTAAGTGCAACCATGAAAATGGATGGAGCATACCAGAGTTCCCGTAAGGTTGGAAATTTTATTTATCTGTTTACTGACCGTTGGGTGTCCAGAGACGGAAAGAACTGGAAGGCTCAGGTCATTCCGGAGATTGCCGGGAAAAAAGCAGATGCCGGGTGTTTTTATGTGCAGAAGAATGGGACAACAGAAGTCATTATGGCATCTGTAAATCTTAAAGAGCCATCGAAGGCTGCAGACCATATGGTGCTTCTCGACAGCGGACGACAGGTTTATATGGGAACGGATGCAATCTATCTGTATCAGATGGAATATGAGCGTGGAGAAAAGACAAAGATCGCCAAGTTTTCTTATAAGAATGGAATGTTTTCAGCAATTGCAGAAACAACCGTAAAGGGGGCGATCCGGGATACGTTTGCTATTTCGGAAAGTGGGGGAGAACTTCGTATTCTGACAACAGATTCCCAAAATTCTTTATCCGAAAACCGCCTGTATCTGCTGGATGCGGACCTGAAAAAAGAGGGATTGCTGGAAAATATTGCAAAGGGAGAAGAAATTTATGCGGCACGGTATCTGGGAAATATAGCATATTTCATTACTTATCATAATACCGACCCGTTGTTTGCAGTAGATATTTCCGATCCGGCACATCCGAAGCCGCTGGGAAATGTGAAGATGACAGGATATTCCGATTATCTGCACCCGTTTGGAGATGGACTGTTGCTTGGCATCGGCTATGAAACCGATGCTAAGACAAGCGAGAAGACAGGGGTAAAACTGACAATGTTTGATATCTCCGATCCGATAAACCTCAGGATTTTGGATTCTGTGACGATAAACGAAGATTTCTGCAGTGCCGCAGAGAATTACAAGTGTGCATTTGTAGATACCGGACGTGGACTGGTCGGATTTGCGACAGAGACCTGGACCAAAACCAATTATAACAGGTATATGCTGTTTCAGTGGGATGGAACGTCTTTTGTAAAGAAAATTTCCTTAAAGAGAACACAGCAGAAAATGGATACGTGGACTGGTGCAGAACAGATGAGGGGACTTTCTTCGGGTGACCGTTTTTATGTGCTTCATGTGGAACGGGATGATTTTTCACTTATTTCGTATGATATGAAAAATAATTTCCAGGAGATTGAGACCAAAAAATATTAAAAACACATAAAAAATGAGATAAAAACGAAACTTTTTTGCACATTTTTCTTGAAAAAGGTTTTACTTATTGTTAAAATATGTTATAGTTAAGTAACAAAGTTGTAACAAATTGGAGGAAGTGCATTGAAGTTTAAGTTTACATGGGGCAGAAAGCTGATCGCAGGTATTTTGCTGGCGGCAGTTGTAGTAGGGGGTACTGCAGCACCGGCAGAAGCAGCATCGAAGAATCATACCGCGGTTGTGGCACAGGATAATTACCGGAAAACATTGTGTAAGGGATTTTTGGGAAAGAGTTATGGGAATCTGTTGTCAGAATACGAAGTTCTCCCCCACTTTCCGAAATAGCAAACG
>OBJO01000542.1_pt1 | contig 16300 bp, 16 predicted proteins | sample 1481741 | NCBI WGS metagenome assembly OBJO01 (sample SAMN06140803, study PRJEB22556) | human gut metagenome | host: Homo sapiens | place: China: Beijing | collected 2014 | reverse complement strand
CCTAAGGAAATTTGAGATTGAAAATGATTATATTCATAAGCCAATCATTCCCGGCATTGAGTGTGTCGGTGAGATAGAGGACCCTTCTGACAGCGGATGGGAAAAAGGACAAAAGGTCGCCGCTCTTATGGGCGGCATGGGCCGGAGCTTTAACGGCAGTTATGCGGAATATGCATTGCTTCCGGTTCACCATGTATTCCCTGTGGAGTCTGCCCTTTCATGGGAAGAGATGGCTTCAATTCCGGAGACATATTTCACGGCGTGGGGTTCCCTGTTTCAATGCCTCCGCCTGACCAAAGAGGATAAGCTGCTTATCCGTGGAGCTACCTGCGCTCTCGGATATGTGGCAGTGCAGCTTGCGAAAGCGCTGGGATGTACTGTAGTCGGAACCACGCATAGAGAATCCAAGATGGATCTTCTTAAGGATGCAGGATGTGATGAGTGTATCCTGGATGATGGCAGCCTTCGGGGTAAGGTAAGCGGAGTTACAAAGGCTTTGGAACTGATCGGGATCAAGACGGTACAGGATACCATGATGAGCGTAGAGCAGGGGGGTATCGTTTGCAACACCGGTGTTCTTGGAAAAGTATATGAATGGAATCATTTCGATCCCATCAAGGATATTCCGAACGGTGTGTGTCTGACCGGATTTTACAGTAACTATCTGACCACTGGGATGATGCAGGATATCTTCAGCTTTATGGATGAACATCAGCTGAAACCGCTGATTGGTGCAACCTATGATTTTGAAAATATCCGTGAGGCATGCATCGCCCTTGATGAAGGGAAAGTAAATGGAAAGATCGTTGTGAAGGTTGGTGATTGATCGTGGGAGCAGAGGCAAAAACTCATTTTGTAGTGGATAAATCAAAATGTGTTAAGTGTAGAAAGTGCATCAATACCTGCTCCGGCATGGTGATCGAGTTCGGGGAAGACGGATACCCATATATGAAGAAGTTTGAGCGCTTTGGCTGGAGAGGGTGCTGGAGATGCCAGCATTGCTTGGCTGTATGTCCGCAGGGAGCAATCTCTATCTTCGGAAAGAAGCCGGAAGATTCCCTTCCGCTGCCGCCAAAAGAAATGGGTGAATATATGGAACAGCTGGTAACAAGCCGCCGTTCCTGCAGGCGCTTTCTGGATAAGAATGTGGATCCGGATATCGTTACCCGTATTCTGTCTGCAATGGCAGCGGCTCCTACCGGTGGAAATGCCCAGGGCGTGGAGTACACAGTCATAGATGACAAGGACAGGGTGCATGAGATTTGGAAGGCAGCCTATTCCATTATGGACGCCAAGGCAAAAAGACATGAATATACGCATAGCTTCAGCGATTTTTATTACAGCAAGATGAAACAGTCGGAGAAGACCGTGCGAAAGGATGACCTGCTGTTTTGCGGAGCGCCGCATCTGTTTATCGCTCATGAGAAGTGCGTCGGTAAATGGGCGGAGGATTCCAAGGTGAACTGTAATATCGCTACGGCGTATTTTGAGCTTCTTTGCAATGCGCATGGTCTGGGAACAATCATCATGAGTTATTCAGCGGAGGTGCTGAATGAACTGGCACCAAAGGCAAGGGAGATGCTGAACATTCCGAAGGAGCACTATACGGGGCTGATCGTTGGCTTTGGTTATCCGGAAATCGAATATGCCAGAGGGGTTCAGAAAGACAGATCTGCGAAGACTCACAGATACAGCGAGAGGAAAGGTCGGTAATGATGATGGATTTCATGGAGATATCAAGGAAGCGGGTGACGGTGCGTAAGTTTTCTCAGAAGCCCGTGGAGGATGATAAAGTCGATAAAATACTGAAAGCAGGCCGCTGGTCACCGACTGCTGTGAATAAGCAGCCACAGAGAATCCTGGTGTTGAATACGCCGGAAAGTCTTGCAAAGGTCAGGGAGTTCTGTTCCTTTGGCTATGATTAGAAATATGTAGACCTGGCGAAGGAATGTGATGATAAAGAGCAAGGTAAGGTAAACTTTTACTATGGAGCTCCATTGGTGCTCTTTGTTGCCTATGATAGGACAGAGTGTTGGACGCACCCGCAGAGCGGAAAATCCAGCGGAGCTACTGATGCGACAATCGTTGCCACACATATGATGCTGGAGGCGGCAAGCCTTGATCTTGGTAGTGTATGGATATCCTATTTTGATGAGGATAAGGCAAGGAAACTATTAAAGCTCCCGGAGGACTGGCAAAGTGTATGTATGCTGTATATAGGATATCCTGCAGAAGATTTCGTTCCTAATACGCACCTTGGAGGGCATCGAAAACCGTTGTCCGAGACTTGCTTTTATCACATTTTCGCCAGAAGACTCCTTCCTCTTAGGTAGGGGCATCAATGGCGATGGATTTCGCAGGTTCGATGCCTGCGAAATCCACCCTATGTCATTTCTGTCTTAGCCTTTTCACCTCGGCTACGGTATAATGGTAGATAACAGAGGAGGTGAATCCTAGATGTACTTGACGCAATCGAATGTCATCCGCGGCTTGGCGAAACAAGACTATGCGATGCTCCGGGAAATGTGCCAATACAGCAACAACCTGTACAATGTAGCGGTCTATACGATTCGGCAGCATTACTTCGACACCCAGCCATTCTTGCGGTACGAAGAAAATTACCCCATCTGCAAGGGAAATGAAAACTATGGCTTGTTGCAGGCCGGTGTTGCCCAGCAGATATTGAAGATGGCCGACCGCAGTTTTCGTTCTTTTTTTGGGCTTTTGCAGAAAGTCAAGTCCGGTGACTATGGTTCAAAGGCTGTTCGCCTGCCATACTATCGTGAAAAAGGGGGTCTCTTCAATCTCATCTTGTCGACGAACGCCATCAACATTAAAAATGGCTTCCTAACGGTGCCGATGAGCCGTGAATATATGAAACGCCATCACGGCCATCGGATTCGGATTCCTGTTCCCGACAGACTGAAGGATAAGACGATTTAGGAAGTTCGCATCTGTCCCATGTATGCAGGCCAGCTGCCTGGATTTGGATGATATTCCCGTATACCAGCCGGATACACCCTATACAGGAACGTTCAGCGGGAAACGAGTCCAGCGCGGCCTGTACCGCTTCGCCAACGGCAGGACGGCCAATGCCGACATCAACGGCGCCGCCAATATACTCCGTAAAAGTAAGCAGAACTTCGATTTCGAGGGACTGTGTAAGGGGCTTTTGGACAGCCCTTTGAGAATAAGGCTATCCTGATTTCAGGAGGAAACTTAAACAGCAACCTTCTTAAGAATCTCCCGCTTCTATAAGCGGGAGAGGTTCAAGATGGATTTGTTTTTGTTTTAGAAAGGCGGGAATCTTTTGTTTCCAGGGATAGGTATCTTAGCCAATGTATTAGGGATTATTGGTGGCGGCCTTTTGGGATTGGGGTGTGGCCGGCTGATATCGGAGCGCTTCCAGAAGGCAATTATGATGTCCTGTGCGGTGGCTGTCATATTCCTCGGTTTGACGGGAACCGTCAAGGAAATGCTGCACATCGGCAGCGATGGGGCAGTGATGCTCGTCGGGACGAACTGCATGCTCGCAAGCCTTATCGGCGGTGCGGTCATCGGTGAGGCTATCAATCTCGAAGATCGTATGGAGTGTTTTGGACGCTGGCTCCAGCAGAAGACAGGGAGTGGCGGCGATACGCGATTCGTCGAGGGCTTTGTCATGGCGTCCATGACTGTCTGTATCGGTGCCATGGCCGTCATCGGCTCTATCAACGACCGTCTGCTCAGCGACCCGTCGGTCCTGTTCGCCAAGACCGCAATCGATGCTGTCGTTGTTATGATTATGACTGCGACGCTCGGCAAGGGATGCATCTTTTCCGCGATTTCTGTTGGCGTTTTCCAGGGAATCATCTTCCTGTTAGCCGGCTTCCTCGAACCCATTATGACGTCTGCCGCCCTCAAGAGTCTCAGTGCCGTCGGCAATATCCTGATTTTTTGTGTCGGCACGAACCTCTTTGGGCTGCCTCACGTGCGCATTGCTAACCTTTTGCCAGCGCTCGTTATTGCCGTCGCCTGGGAGCTAGTTTAAGAGCTGCTAGCCACCAACCACGAGTCATGGCTCTTTCCTGGGATTCAGATGCGGCGTTCCGCCGCGACAAACTCAGACTGACAACGACGCGTCGGGAAGCCCTCCGCGCGTAGCGGGCCGCCCGACGCTGTTGTCCGTTCTGATAACCGGTCCTGTACCTGACGGGCTAGAAAGGCTCTGGGACGGCCCCTACGGAATCGCAGTCAGGCGATGGGAATGAACGCAGTCACAGGTCATAAAAATACACGGCCAACGGCCATGTGCATAGGGGCCGCCTGGGTAAGGCGGCCCGCTGTGGGATTCGACCACAGCCCATTCGGTTTTGATGGTATGTTTTTTGATTACGAATAACACGCCACGGCCTTTCCTTTGACTCAGATGCGGCGTTCCGCCGCGACAGACTCATGATTGTATTACGACCATGCGCCGTCCGTCATAAATTCCGGATATGCATAGGATTCACGCGGGCCGCCCGTTGGGACGGCCCCTACGGAATCGCAGCCAGGCGATGAAAAAAGAGCGTGGTCCGCAGGCCACAAAAAATACACGGCCCATGGCCGAACTGTAGGGGCTTCCCGTGGGAAGCCCGCCAGAGAGATTTCATCACAGCCCATTCGAGTATAATGGCAAGCTTTTACGAGCCACGAGCCACGAACCACTATTTTTTCACGAGTCGAGGGTTACTCGAGGCGACCGGCGGCCTGTGAACTGCGACCGGCGGGGCCGATAGGCCCCAATCTACATTAACGATTCCTTAAATATTTTGGATTTGGTTCAAAAATGATTAGAAAACGATTAAGTTTTCCAGAACCATCCTTTTTCTGTTGTATCATGGAGGTATGGATATATCCTACTCGTTCTGTTTCATGCTATAATAAAGAAAGGAATGGTGAATCTGTTGAAAAATCAATTGACTGCCAATGAAATCCGCTATCGTACGTATTTCCCGGAACTGACGGAAAAGAACTTCAATCCCATGAATGACGTTTTGTTTAAGTTCATCTTTGGCCGGCCGGAACGCAAACTCATTACCATTGATTTCCTCAATGCCATCGCCGCCGAAGACCTGGGCCATCTGATTACGGATATCGTATTCACACCGACGGAAAACGTCCCGGACAGTCACGATGAAAAACTGACTCGCCTCGACGTGGCCTGTACCTTGGATACGGGTGAACAAGTCGACATCGAAGTTCAAATCGTCAACCAGAAAAACATGCAGCGCCGGACCATGTGCTATTGGGCGCGCTTATATTTACTGTCGTTGCCGCCCGGTGGTGCCTATCAGGACTTGAAGCCCTGCATCACCATCAACCTGTTGCGGTTCAATTTGCTGCCACAAGAAGACGCCCATTCCATGTGGAGCATTTACAACGCCGAGACGGGCGACCGCCTCAATAAAGATTTAGTATTCCATTTCCTGGAAATCCCGAAATATATGAAATCGCCGAAGAAGCGAATCCGTGACATGACAAAAATGGAACGCTGGCTGGCGTACTTTGCTAACCAGCTTAGTGATGACGAAAAGGGGGAACTGATCATGAGCGATGAAGCCATCCATAAAGCCGTAGATGCCGCCCGGACCTTCCTTCAGAATGACGCCGAACGCCTGGCCTACATCAATCGCGAACTCGCCATCCTCGACTATAACTCGGATCATCGCGATGCCTTTGAAGAAGGCAAAGCTGAGGGACGTAAAGAGGGAGAGGCCAAAGGTCGTAAAGAAGGCGAAGCTCAAGGACGCACCAAAGGCCGCAAAGAAGGTGAAGAGAGACTTGGTATGTTGATGAGCCTTTTATTAAAAGAGAATCGTCATGATGATGTAGCCAAAGCGGCTTCCGATGCTGATTTTCGTGAAAAACTTTTTAAGGAATATGGGATTTAGTTGATGATAAAGAGACCATGCATGGAGCAGCGTGAGCTGACCCCCAATAGTTAGACCAAAAATCTAACGATTGGGGGTCACATCAGCGGCTATCATGTGTGGTCTTTTTTGGATTCAGATGCGGCGTTCCGCCGCGACAAACTCAGACTGACAACGACGCGTCGGGAAGCCCTCCGCGCGTAGCGGGCCGCCCGACGCTGTTGTCCGTTCTGATAACCGGTCCTGTACCTGACGGGCTAGAAAGGCTCTGGGACGGCCCCTACGGAATCGCAGTCAGGCGATGGGAATGAACGCAGTCACAGGTCATAAAAATACACGGCCCATGGCCGAACTGTAGGGGCTTCCCGTGGGAAGCCCGCCAGAGAGATTTCATCACAGCCCATTCAAGTATAATGGTAGGTTTTTACGAGCCACGAACCACGAGCCACGAGCCACTATTTTTTCACGAGCCGAGGGTCACTCGAGGCGATGTTGTTCTTTTGAGTCTGTTGCCGCGAAGCGGCATTTGAGTCCGAGGCGGCCTGCGGCCGGCGGGGCCGATAGGCCCCCAAACACATGCAAAAGGCACTGGCTAGGTCTGCACCGATGTTGTATAATAGAGACTGGATTTGTAAAGAAAGGATAGAACATACATGATTACACGCAACCAGATCATTCATTATACATCGGATGAGCTCATCCGGGTATCTATTGCCTTGACGACGGGTATCGTCGAGAAGGCACGGCAGCGCCATAATTTGTCGCCTGTGGCTAGTGCGGCTCTGGGCCGGACGATGACCGGCGCAGCCCTGTTGGCTGGCGATTATAAGAACCACGAAGGCGTTTCCCTGAAGGTCGCCGGTGACGGGCCCTTAGGCGCCGTCCATGCAGACTGCTTCGATACGAATAAGCTCCGCGGCTATGTAGACAATCCGCAGGTCGACCTGCCGCTGAAGGTCAATGGCAAGCTCGATGTGGCAGCCGGTGTCGGCCAGCACGGCCAGTTGACGGTGACGCGTTTCACGCCGGAAAAGACGACCTATACGAGCCAGGCCGATTTGGTGTCCGGTGAAATTGCCGAAGACATCGCTTACTATCTGTTCACATCGGAACAGGTGCCGTCGACGATCAGCCTGGGCGTCCTGGTCAGCCAGGACTACACCATTGCTGCAGCCGGCGGTTTCCTCGTCCAGGCCCTGCCGGGCGCGAAGGATGAAGACCTGGCCCGTGTCGAAGCCAATATCACCCAGGTCGGTGCTTTGACGACGTATTTGCAGGACCATCCCAATGGTGAAGGCCTCATCGACATCATCCTCGGCGGTATGCATTTCAAGGAACTCTACCGGCAGAACCTGTACTGGCGCTGCACGTGCTCGCGCCAGCGCTTTGAAAATGCCCTGTTGTCCCTGCGCCAGGAAGATAAGGAAGCCCTCTTGAAGGACCCGCAGGTGGAAATGACCTGTCAGTATTGCGGGGCCAAATACGTATTGTCTCACGATGAACTGGCAGCGCTATATGAAGCGGCTGCCCAGCGCCATAAGAAGAATTGATTCTCCGAAGGAGGTTTTACGATGGGACTCATTGCCATCATCGGCGGTACCGGTGTCTGCGACCCGAAGATTTTGTCCAATGTCCATGAAGACTATATGGATACCTTTTACGGGACCATTCATTATTGGCAGGGGACGTATAAGGATAAGGAACTCGTCTTTTTGCCCCGCCACGGCCGGAATCATTCCATTCCGCCGCACCTCATCAATTACCGGGCCAATATCCTGGGATTGAAGCGCCTAGGCGTCACGGCCATCTTGTCGACGACGGCTGTCGGCTCGCTGAACCGCGATGACAGGCCGGGCGATTTCGTCCTGCCCGACCAGTTCCTGGATTTCACCAAATGCCGTCATACGTCGTTCTTCGACGGCGGCGAAAACGGCGTCGTCCACGTGGACATGACCGAACCGTACTGCCCGACCCTGCGCCGGACCGTAGCGGCTGCGGCTCAGGCCCTTGGCGGTTATACGCTCCATAATAAGGGAACCTATGTCTGCACGGAAGGGCCCCGCTTCGAGACGCCGGCTGAAATCAGGATGTATGAAAAGCTCGGCGGCGATTTGGTCGGCATGACCAACGTCCCCGAAGTCTGCCTGGCCAGGGAAGCGGAAATCTGCTATGCCACGATTTCCATGGTCACTAATTTTGCCGCCGGCATTTCGCCGACGCCCCTGACCCATGAGGAAGTCGTCGAAGCTATGGCAGAGAGTTCCCAGCGCCTGCAGCAGCTCATCCTGAAGAGCATCGAATTATATGATAATGAGGACTGCGCCTGCCGCCACACCCTGCAGGCTTATGGAGGGTTTACGGTATAATGGATACACTGCGCTGGCAAGCGGGCACGCTGTTCCTCCTGGACCAGACGAAGCTGCCCTTTGAAGAAATCTATCTGCCCTGCCATTCCTGGCAGGACGTGCGCCAGGCCATTTCCGTCCTGGCTGTCCGCGGGGCGCCGGCTATCGGCGTCGCTGCGGCCTATGCCGTCGTCCTGGCGGCGCGGACCCTGTGCCAGAAAGGGGGAGATACGCCCTTTTTGACGGACCTGGAAACTATCTGCCGGGACCTCGATGCGGCCCGGCCGACGGCGGTCAACCTGCACTGGGCCCTGACCCAGATGATGGCTTGTGCCCGCCAGCATGAAGCCGACGGCGCTGAAGCCACGACGGCAGCCCTGGAAGAAAAGGCCGTAGCCATCCATAAAGCCGATATTGCCATCAATACGGCTATGGCCCGGTTCGGGGCCGATGAGCTGGAAAAAATAGGCCGTCCCTTGACGCTGCTCACACACTGCAATGCCGGGGCCCTGGCTACGGCCGGCGTCGGCACGGCGCTGGGCGTCATCCGCGAGCTCCATCGCCGGGGCCTGGTGTCCATGGTCTACGCCGATGAAACGCGGCCCCTCCTGCAGGGCGCCCGCCTGACGGCTTTCGAGCTCATGGCTGACCATATCCCGGTGACGCTCATTACCGACAACATGGCGGCCTGGACGCTCAAGACGAAAGGCGTCGATGCCATCATCGTCGGTGCCGACCGCATCGCCGCCAATGGCGATACGGCCAATAAGATCGGGACTTACGGCCTGTCCCTGATGGCCCGGAAACTGGATATTCCCCTGTACATTGCTGCGCCGGCTTCGACTTTCGATTTGTCCATTGCCGACGGCAGCCAGATCCCTATTGAAGAACGGAATCATGATGAAGTCCGTTCTTTCCGGGGTGCGGCGGCAGCCCTCCCCGAAACGCCCGTCTTCAATCCCGCCTTCGATGTGACGCCTCATGAAAATATCCGCGCCATCGTGACGGAACAGGGCATCATCCACCGGCCGGATGCCATATCCGTACCGGCGTTTTTCCAACACTAATTCATTACAGAAAGAGGTCTTACTCGTATGGAATCTATTATTCGCGATATCAAGTTAGCTAAAAGCGGTCATGAAAAAATCAGCTGGGTCGATCGTCACATGCCGGCCCTCAATGCCATTGGTGACAAACTGAAAGCCGACCAGACCTTTAAGGGCAAAACGATTTGCGTCAGTGTCCATCTCGAAGCCAAGACGGCCTATTTGGCAGAAGTCCTTCATCGCGCCGGCGCCAACGTCATCGTTACCGGCAGCAACCCCTTGTCCACGCAGGACGACGTCGCTGCAGCCCTCGTCGAAGATGGCTTGACCGTCTATGCCTGGTATGGCGCAACGGACGAAGAATACTTCGATTTCCTCAATAAATCCCTGGACCATCATCCGGACATCATCATCGATGACGGCGGCGACCAGGTCCATCTCCTGCACACAACGCGGGCCGATGCCATGGAAAATCTCCTGGGCGGCACGGAAGAAACGACGACAGGCGTCAACCGTCTCCACGGCCTCGACAAAGCCGGCGAATTGAAGTTCCCCATGGTCGCAGCTAACGATTCGTACTGCAAATACCTCTTTGATAACCGCTACGGCACAGGTCAGTCCACGTGGGACGGCATCATGCGCACGACGAACCTGACCGTCGTCGGCAAGAAAGTCGTCGTCGCCGGCTATGGCTGGTGCGGTAAGGGCTGCGCTATGCGTGCCAAGGGCCTGGGCGCTCATGTCATCGTCACCGAAGTCGACCCGATTAAAGCCATTGAAGCCGTTTTCGACGGTTTTGAAGTCATGCCCATGGCTGAAGCGGCTAAAGTCGGCGATATCTTCGTCACCCTGACCGGTGACAAGGACGTCATCCGCGGCGAACACATGAAGAACATGAAAGACGGTGTCGTCCTGGCCAATGCCGGTCACTTCGACGTAGAAATCAACAAACCCGAATTGGAAGCCCTGGCAGTCCGCCACTTTGAAGCCCGCCACAACATCGAAGGCTATGAACTCCCGAACGGCCATGTCATCAACCTCCTGGCTGAAGGCCGCCTGGTCAACCTGGCTGCCGGTGACGGTCATCCGGCTGAAATCATGGACCTGTCCTTTGCCGTCCAGGCCCTGGCTGCTAAATACATCCTCGAACACCATGCCGAACTGGGAAATCATGTCTATGTCCTGCCCCATGAAATCGACACGGAAATCGCCAAGATCAAACTGGCTTCCATGGGCTATGCCATCGACACGCTCAGCGAAGAACAGCGTAAATATTTGAATCTCGACTAAGGACCAGGAGGGGAAACGATGAAAAAACTGATTCAGCACGTAGCCCTCTACCAGGACCACGGCGTCTTAGAAGGCCAGAACATCGCCATCGACGGCTCGCGCATCACGGGATTTCCCGAAGCGCCGAAGGCATCGGACTATGATGAAGTCATCGACGGCAAGGGCATGCTGGCCCTGCCGGGTTTCGTCAACACCCATAACCATGTAGCCATGACGGTCTTCCGCAGTTATGCCGACGACATGCAGCTCATGGACTGGCTGGAAAAGAAAATCTGGCCGGCTGAAGCCAAATTGACAGACGATGTCATTTACGCCCAGTCCATGCTGGGCATTGCCGAAATGATCCGCTGCGGTACGACGGCCTATGCCGATATGTACGACCACATGGACCAGGAAGCCCGCGCCGTCGAAGAATCGGGTATCCGCGCCTGCTTGTGCCGCGGCAGTATCGGTATCGGGCCGAATGCCCAGGCCGGCCTCGATGAAAACCGCCAGCTCTTCCTCGACTGGCACGGCAAGGCCGATGGCCGCATCACGGTCATGATGGGACCGCATGCGCCGTATACGTGCCCGCCTGATTATCTCCATAAATTCGTCGACCAGGCACGGGAACTGGGCGCCGAAATCCATATCCACCTCAGTGAAACCAAAGGGGAAGTGGAAAACATCAAGCAGCAATACGGCAAATCGCCAATCGCCCTGATGGATGAAATCGGCGTATTGGACTGCGGCTGCCTGGCTGCCCACTGCGTCTGGGTCGATGACGACGACATGGACATCATGGCAGCAAAGCACGTCCGCGTCGCCCACAACCCGGGCAGCAACCTCAAGCTGGCCAGCGGCATCGCGCCGGTCCCCAAGATGCTGGCCAAAGGCATCACTGTCGGCCTCGGTACCGATGGGGCATCGAGCAACAACAACCTGGACATCGTCGAAGAAATGCGTCTGACTACGCTCATCCACAAGGCCCATACCCTGGACCCGCTGGTCATCCCGGCCGAAACGGCCATCAACATGCTGACCGAAGGCGGCGCCAAGTGCCTGGGCTACAAAGACGTCGGCAAATTGGAAACAGGCTATAAAGCCGACATCACCCTGGTTGACCGCGAAGGCCTGCACTGGTACCCCAAGAACGACACCTTGAGCCTCATGGCTTACAGTGCCAACAGCATGGATGTCGATACGGTCCTGGTCAACGGCGAAGTTCTCCTGCGCCATAAAGAATTCACCAAACTGGACATCGAAAAGATTAAAGCCGAAGCCGAACGGACCCGGAAGAAACTCTTTGCCCAGATTTAGTTTTAGTGGTTCGTGACTCGTGCCTGTAGGGGCTTGCACGTGGCAAGCCCGCCGCAGGTTATGTTGGAATTTCCTCATTGCCAACTTAATACTCAAAAGGCGCTGTCTTCATGCGACAGCGCCTTCTTTTGTCCATACCTGTAATAAATTACAGTGTGCTTGCTCCTCGGATTTAGTAAAATAGTATTAAGTATAAACTGCGTATGTATTTTTGAGTATGAGCAGGAGGGCATCATGAAAAAGAACTGGAAATCGGCACTTCTGGCAGGATTGGTCCCGTGCGTGCTTCTGGCTGGCTGCGAAGTCCGCGGCACGGAAGTCAAACTGTACCGGATGGATTTGTAGGAGGGAAGCTATGAAAAGAAAGAAGGGCTGGACGCAGAGGGCCTGTCTGTGTCTGATGATCTTTTTCATCGGCCTGTCCGGACTGGCTGGAGCTTCCAGCAGAGAAGAGGTCTATGACCGGGAACTGGACACGCTGTATACCATGGTCCAAAGTGGCAGCAGCTATATCCTCTTTGGGGAAGAACGGGAGGACCTGATGGCCGTCTGGGAAGGCGTGCGGAATCTCTCCCCGGACCAGGGGCTGGAAGCGGTGAAGTACCAGCTGCTGGACTGTAACGGGGACGGGAAGCCGGAATTGCTGCTCGGCCAGGACAACCGGATCACCAATCTGTTCACCATCCGGGACGGCCAGCTTCACCCGGTCTTCATCGGCTTTTACCGGAACGCCTGGTATTATCTGGGGAACGAACGATTTCTGAACCAGGGGTCCGGGGGTGCCAGCCTTTCCATACTGGGAGAATACCATCTGGACGGGAATGGGAACCTGGTGTGTGAAAGCTGTTATTTTACCCATTAGGATTCGGCTGTAGAGAAAATGGAAGTGTACTGGAATACCTTTGGAGTTCCGGACATCACCTTGTCGGAGAAAAAAGATATGACGATGGATCAGTTCGGTAAACTCCAAGAGAAGCTGAGGAACAAGGTGAAAAAACTGTCCTGGCAGTCCCTGGCCCGATACGGCCAAGGGGGCGTGATATTGTCCCTGACCCAGTCCGGTGAGGGGGGAGAACCCCTGCTGGTGGTGATCCCCAGAGAGACGCTGGAAGATGTGCACCTGCTCACCCTCCAGGCGGTGGATGTCAGTGACAGCGGTCAGGTTACCTGGCAGGTGGAAAAAGACGAACCCCTAGGGAAGCTGGAAGCGGGTACCCGGTACCATTTCTCCATGGCCCTGGAAGGGACGGCCCGGGTTACGGCCCTTTCCTATTATGACCGGGAAGGCTATCACCGGAAGATTCTCCAGATCAGCGGAGAAGACGGGCGTCTGGTGGTGCAGGAGAAATAGTGCAAGCTGCTTTCTCGGATACCCTGAACGGCTTGATGATCATTCCGAACCTTATTAAGCCTTGCAAGTTCACCCTTTCCCTGTATAATGGAAGTATAGATTTCCGTTACAGGGGAAGGGTGATTGTTATGAACATGAAGAAAAAAATAGCCGCTGCCTGTGTGGCAGTCATGGCCGCAGTTTCACTGCCTATGGGCATCGTGCCGGTCCAGCCGGTCCAGGCAGACCTCATTACCGATGTCATCGGCGGCTTCCAGGTGAAATCGGCCTTGAGCAAGCAGATCAAGCACTATGATACGACCAAAGAAGGGCAGAGCGAGATTTACCAGTCCGTCACCAAGCAGACCGGCGTCCTCAATAATTCTTATTACAATGAACGGCTGGCGTCTATCATGAACCGCCTTAGCGCCAGTATCGCCCAGACGGACCCCAGCATCAAGACCTTGCCCTACCGCTGGTACGTCAGCCCGGACACGACGTTCAATGCGGCCTGCACCATGGGCCACGTCATGGTCGTCAATAAGGGCATGTTCGACCTGGTCAGCAACGATGATGAAATCGCCGTCGTCTTAGGTCATGAAATGGGCCACGGCCAGAAACACCACGTCGCCAATTCGACGCAGAAGAAGGTCAATGTCGAAATCGGCAAGATGGTCCTGGCCGATACGATCGGCGGCTCGGGCCTGAACAACCTCATCCTCAACACGGTCAGCAATCAGATTGAAACGGTTCATATCGACAGGGCTGCCGAATGGGAAGCGGACAACCTGTCCTTCGGGTATATCACCCGTGCTGGCTATAATCCCGGTGCGACGGCGGCCATCTGGCAGCGGGTCATGGAAAAACAGGGCGATAATGCCAGCAACTTTGTCGGTGAAATCTTCTCTCCCTCTGACCATCCATCGAATCAGGAACGGCGCGACAATTATGCCAACAAGCTCTATGAAATGAGCGGCAAACACGCCAGCGTCAAAGACGGCACGGTCTACGTCAACGGCAAGAAATTCATCAAGCCCGCAGCCACGTTCAGCATGAGCAGTGCCGAACGGTCCTATTTCGTCCTGGGCAACCTGGCCGCAGCCTACCAGAACGGCCACAGCAAGCAGCAGGCCACGGCGTCCGGCGGTACCCTCTACTTAGGGCCGCAGAACATCATGACGCCGGTCAACGGCGACCCGTCGGCAGAAGAACTGGCCTCACAGCTCAATAAAATCAAATAATGACTGAAACGAATAGTAAAGGGCGGAATGACCGTATACTATATATATTCTGTATCTATCACCTGTAGTAAAATACAGGTGATTTTTTTTTGAAATCAGTTATCCTATAGGTAAGAAAAGAATTTCACAAGAATCGTCACGAAAAGGAGGTAATCTTATGGGTTTGATTAAAGCAGCAATGGGAGCAGCCAGCGGTGTCCTGGCCGACCAGTGGAAGGAGTTTTTCTATTGTGACAGTATGCCCCCTGACGTCCTCATGATGAAAGGGCAGAAGCGGACGAGTTCGCGCGGCCGCAGTTCCAATACGGACGGCGAAGACAATATCATTTCCAACGGCTCGAAGATTGCCGTCAACAACGGCCAGTGCATGATGATCGTCGAATCGGGCAAGGTCGTCGACGTCTGCAATGAACCGGGCGAATATATCTACGATATGTCGACGGAACCGTCTATCTTTACGGGAGGCCTCGAACAGGGGCTCCGGGATATGTGGGGCCAGATGAAGGAACGCTTCACCTTTGGCGGCGATACCGGCAAGGACCAGCGGGTCTATTACTTCAACATGAAAGAGCTCATCGGCAACAAGTACGGCACGCCACAGGAAGTCCCGTTCAAGATGAAAGACCCCGATACGGGCCAGATCCTCTTGATCCGCCTGCGCTGTTTCGGTGAATACAGCTATCACATCGTCGACCCGGTCCTGTTCTATACCAACGTGGCGAGCAACGTCGCCGACCGCTATGAACGCAGCCAGATCGACAGTCAGTTGAAATCGGAACTGCTCAATGCCCTGCAGCCGGCCTTTGCCAAGCTCAGCGCCCAGCGCATCGACTACGTCGAACTGCCGGGGCGGACCTTTGAAATCGCCGACGCCCTGAATGAGGTCCTGTCTAAACGCTGGCGGGAACTGCGCGGTTTGGAAATCGTATCCTTCGGCATCAACAGCATCAAGGCCAATGAAGAAGATGAAGCGAAAATCCAGAAAGTTCAGATGGGCAAGACCCTGTCGGATCCGTCGCTGGCCATGGGGGCCATGGCCGATGCCACCAGCGATTCCCTGCGCATGGCGGCCCAGAATGAAGGCGGTGGCGGTGCGGCTTTCGGCTTCATGAATATGAATATGGCCGGCAATGCCGGTACCGGCATGTATCAGCAGATGGCCCAGCAGCAAGAAATGATGAAGCGACAGCAACTACTGATGGACCAGAAGCAGTTGGAAGCAGAAATGGCCCGAGTGAAGGCGGAAGCGGAACGGGTAGTGGCTGCGCAGGCAGGCGGAGCGACGGCGGCCGGTACGGCAGACAGCTGGACCTGCCCGCAATGCGGCACGGCAAACCTGGGCAAATTCTGCCTGAACTGCGGCAAGAAGAAACCGGAACCCAAGCCGGCCGATACGTGGGACTGCGACTGCGGCCAGACGGGCAATACGGGAAAATTCTGTATGAACTGCGGTAAGGCCAAGCCCGAAGGGAAAGCGCCGGAAGCGGGTTGGACCTGTCCCAAGTGCGGCGCTGTCAATCAGGGCAAGTTCTGTATGGAATGTGGGACGAAGAAGCCGGCTGACGCACCGCTCTTCAAGTGCGACAAGTGTGGCTGGCAGCCGCCGGATCCGCATCATCCGCCGAAATTCTGTCCTCAGTGCGGCGATCCTTTCGACGAGCACGACCAACAATAGCGTAAGAAATGAGGTGAGCTTATGGCCAATACTTCCGTAGGCTATAAATGCCCGAACTGTGGCGGCCCCCTGGCCTTTACGCCGGGGTCGGAAAAAGTAACCTGTCCGTACTGTGATACGGAATTTGAAGGCCGCCTTTTTCCCACCGTCATAAGTCACCATCTTATACGGTGGGAAGAC
>OBJO01000539.1_pt1 | contig 16354 bp, 13 predicted proteins | sample 1481741 | NCBI WGS metagenome assembly OBJO01 (sample SAMN06140803, study PRJEB22556) | human gut metagenome | host: Homo sapiens | place: China: Beijing | collected 2014 | reverse complement strand
CGCATATGGCTCCTTATTTAAATTAAAATCCAAATGATGAGCAGCAGGAAAATGATGATGCCGGCAATGATAGTGATTTCCGGCCATTTTCCCTGACGCTGCTTCTTCTTTTTATTGCTGTCCTTGCGGACTTTCTTCTTTTTGACGGGCATGATGGTCCGCACTTCCGGCTGCGGCGTCCGTTCTTCGACGTTTTCCTTGTATTCCCGGGCCAGGGCGATGCCGTCCAGTTCCAGGAAATTGCCGTAATTGCGAAGAAAGCCCTTGACGAAGACGGCGCCGGGAATGGCATCGTATTCGTCCTTTTCCAGGGCTTCCAGGTATTCCCGCTTTATATTGAGGGCATCGGACACGTCTTGCAGTGTCAGCCCTTGTTGTTCTCTTGCCAGTCGCAGCACTTCTCCGATCGACGATTCGTTCACTGTTGTTCCTCTCCCCATTCTCTATAATCGTACCTTTTATTATATAACAGATACGGCCAGGGGTACAGGGGTTCAGCTCAAATACTTCTGCTGGACTTCGTCGGCCGTCATGAGGATTTCCCTGGGCTTGCTGCCGTTATTGGGGCCGACGATGTGCATGGCTTCCATCATGTCGATCATGCGGGCTGCCCGCGTATAGCCGACGCGGAAGCGGCGCTGGAGCATGGACGTCGAAGCCTGGCCCGTTTCCAGGACCATGTCGATGGCCTGGCGCATGAGGTCGTCTTCAAAGAAATCGACGCTGTCTTCGGGATTTTCCGACTGGGCCTTCTGGACGGCTTCATCGTAATTGGGACCGCCCTGGGCCTTGATGAATTCGACCATTTCGTCGATTTCCGAATCGGAAATGAAAGCGCCCTGGACGCGGAGAGGCTTGGAAGCGCCGAGAGGATAGAAGAGCATGTCGCCCTTGCCGATCAGTTTTTCTGCACCGGCCATGTCAAGGATAGTCCGCGAATCGACCTGGCTGGAAACGGCGAAGGCAATGCGGCTCGGGACGTTGGCCTTGATGAGACCCGTCAGGACGTCGACAGACGGCCGCTGCGTCGCCAGGACGAGGTGCATGCCGCAGGCACGGGCTTTCTGGCCCAGGCGGATGATGGACTTTTCCACGTCGTCTGAGGCCATCATCATGAGGTCGGCCAATTCGTCGATGATGATGACGATGAAAGGCATCGTGTCTTCCGGATGGAGTTCATTATAGCGGGAAATATCCCGCGTATGGGTGATGGCGAAGCGCTTATAGCGGTCGTCCATTTCCCGGACAGCCCAGCGCAGGACGCTAGCGGCCTTCTTCGGGTCCGTGACGACTGGCGCCAGCAAGTGCGGGATGCCGTTGTAATTGGATAATTCGACGACCTTCGGGTCGATGAGGATGAGCTTGACGTCTTCCGGCCGCTGCTTGAAGAGGATACTGGCAATGAAGGTGTTGATGCAGACACTCTTGCCGGACCCGGTCGAACCGGCTACCAGGAGATGGGGCATCTTGGTCAGGTCGGCGACGATGGGGTTGCCGGCAATGTCTTTGCCCAGGCAGACCGGGACGCCGCCGGCGGCCTTGCGGAACGTATCCGTGTCGATGACATCGCGCAGGTTGACACCGGTCAGCTTTTTATTCGGCACTTCGATGCCGACGGCCGCTTTGCCGGGAATCGGCGCTTCGATACGGATATCCGTGGCGGCCAGTTTCAAGGCGATATCATCGGCTAAGTGGACGATTTTGCTGACTTTGACGCCCGCTGCCGGTTCCAGCTCGTAACGGGTGATGGACGGCCCCTGGCTGGCATTGAGTATCTTGGCATCGATGTTGAAGCTCTGCAGCGTTTCCTGGAGGATGCGGGCATTTTCCCGGACTTCATCGCTCAGGCCGACGATATGCTGCGGCCCCGGTTTGAGCATGCTCACCGGCGGCAGGCGGTACGTCTTTTCGCCAGCCGCTTTGGGAACGGCACTGCTCCCTTCTTCGCTGGTTTCGACAGCGACGCTGCTCTTTTCGACTTCAATGGGCTTGAGGTCGTCCATATCATGGCCGAGGACATCAGTTTCTCCGGCCAGTGAAGCCGCTGGCGCTGCCGGGCCGGGCTGTACGTCATGGGCCGTCGGCACTGTATCGCCGACGACGGTTTCATGTATCTGACTGTAAGGCCGGGCGTCTTCCGGCATTTCCTCCGGCGTTTCCGGAACTTCTTCATACGAATCGTCGCTGGCCCAATCGTAAGGCACGTCTTCTTCGATAGGGCTGGCATCGAAGCGGACTTCTTCGACGCCGTTGCCCAAGTCGCGGGCATCGGCAATGGTTGAGGCCGGTCGTTCCATATCAGCGGGATAATCATCGGGATTCCCACAAACGGGACGCCCTGTGTCTACGGAATTCCCACAAGCGGGACGCCCTAACGGGTCGTCCCCTACAACCGCTTGCAAATCGAAGATGCGGCGGCGTTCATGCCACTGTTTCAGGGACTGGGATGCGTCCTGAAGGCCTTCGACGGCCTTACCCGACACTTTGGCCGCTTCCTGGCCGGCCTTGTCGGCTACGACAGCCACAGGCTTAGAAATAGACCAATTCTTCCAGACCAGGAAGGTGACGATGCAGGCACCGGTAATAGCCATGACAGCTCCAAAAAATCCAAGAAACCGCCGCAGGACCGAGGCCATGACGGCCCCGACGATTCCCCCGCCGACAGATAAACTGTGCGGCAGGAATTCCGTCCCTTCCGGGATGACCAGCAAATGGACCAGCCCCAGGAGGAGGATATAGATCCACGTCCCGACGGCCCACGATTTCGACACTGGGCAGGCCTTGCGGATGACGATGTATTTCAGGCCCAGGACGATGAGGGACAGGCTGACGACAATCCGGCCCAGGCCGAAGATATACGATAAGATATCGTCGACGCTGTGGCCGATGCGGCCTGTATCGACGCCGATGAAGCCAGCCGTCGCAAAGACGCCTGCGAGGATACAACAAATACCTATGATTTCATATTTCAAAAGTGGCGACGTCCCTGCCTTCCTGGCAGTCTTCGCCTTCTGACGCGTGCCAGTCGTCCGCTTGGTGCGGCTGGTTTTACGGGTCTTTCCTTTTGTCAAAACAGTTCACCTTCTACTAATAGATTACTTGCCGCCACGGCGCTTATGCCAGGCAGCTGCCATGCTCCCTTCCTGTCCATAGGGCCGTTCCCGGTAATAGGACGCCCCTTTCAAAGCATCGGGCAGATACTGCTGGGCCACCCAGCCCCCATCGAAATCGTGAGGGTACTGGTAGGTCAGGCCATGGCCCAGGGCGGCGGCGCCGCTGTAATGACTGTCGCGCAGATAATCGGGCACATCGCCGCAGTCCTTATGGCGGACGTCGGCCAGAGCCGCATCGATAGCCATGTAGGCGCTGTTGCTCTTCGGCGCACAGGCCACGTAGATGACGGCTTCGGACAGGATGATGCGCCCTTCCGGCCAGCCGACGAACTGGACGGCCTGGGCAGCGGCATTGGCGATGACCAGGGCCTGGGGATCGGCCAGTCCTACGTCTTCAGCCGCACAGATGACCAGGCGGCGGGCGATGAAGGACGGCTGTTCTCCGGCGTCGATCATACGGGCCATATAGTGCAGGGCCGCATCGGGGTCGGACCCACGCATACTCTTGATGAAAGCCGATACCGTATCATAATGGGCATCGCCCTTCTTGTCATACGTATAGACCTTATGGCCGGCTACTTTTTCGATAGCGTCGTGTGTGATATGGCCGCCAGCCGGGACGACCATGCAGACCTGTTCCAGCAGGTTGAGGCCGACGCGGGCATCGCGGTCGGCCAGCCGCGCCAGGGTTCCCAGCATCTCATCGCTGGCCGTGATGCCCAGCGAGCCCAGGCCGTTTTCTTTATCCGTCAGAGCCCGCCGCAGAACGGCCATGACGGCCTGTTCCGGCAGGGGCTTCAGCTGGATGACGCGCAGGCGCGACAATAAGGGGCGGTTGACTTCAAAATAAGGATTTTCCGTCGTCGCCCCGATGAGGATGACCGTCCCGTCTTCGACATACGGCAACAGGACGTCTTGCTGGCTTTTATTGAAGCGGTGGATTTCGTCGATGAAGAGGATCGTCCGCTTTTGATATAAATGGATGGCATCCTGCGCCGCCGCGATGACTTTGCGCAGTTCCGCCGTCCCGGCCGTGACGGCGTTGAGGGTTACGAAACGGCTGTCCGTCTCATTGGCAATGACATGGGCCAGCGTCGTCTTGCCGACGCCAGAGGGACCGTAAAACAAAAGGGACGGGATCGTGTCCTTCTCGATGAGGGTCCGCAGAAAACTGCCCGGGCCGATGAGGTCGTCCTGTCCATAGATGTCATCCAAAGATTCCGGCCGCATGCGGACGGCCAGCGGCGCATAGTCCCGGCCGCTCCGTTCATCAGCCATAGAAAATAAATCGTCTCCGCTCATTTGTTTGCTCTCCAGACTAAATAGAACGCCGCCAAGTCTCCTCAGCGGCGGACGAAATAACTAAATTCTCGAATAAGAAAAGAGCCCCACCATGCCGTTTATAAACCGAGTTTTGAGCCTGCCTAAGCAGGTGGGTGTTCTCCTATAAGGGTCGACAGTCCAGTGAAGGCATTGCCTAACGATATAGAGCCCGAACTCCCAATGTAAAAAGTGTTGGTTCAAAACATCGAGACCATTTACGTACACAGTAGGGTTTCTTCTTGCATCTAGTATAATAAAATATAGAAGAAAAATCAAGCCTTAACAAATGAAAAAGGCGCTGTCCCATGAAGACAGCGCCTTTTAAGTGGTTAGGGGTTAGGGGCTAGGGGCTAGGGGCTAGCTGCTGACTGCTGGCTGCTGGCTGTTGACTACTAACTGCTGACTGCCAACTGCTGACTGCTAACTGCTAGCTGCTGACTGCTAGCTGCTGACTGCTAACTGCGCCCTTTGGACGTCCCCTACGAACCACGAACCACGAACCACGATTATTTTACGACTTTCTTTACGGCGGCTACGACGTTTTCTGTCGTGAAGCCGAATTTCTTGAACAAGACGCCGGCCGGAGCGGAGGCACCGAAAGATTTCATGGAAACCGTCGTCCCGTCGAGGCCGACGTATTTACCCCAGCCGAAGTCCGAAGCGGCTTCGACAGCGACGCGGGCGCGGACAGCTTTCGGGAGTACCTGTTCTTTATAGGCTTCGTCCTGCTGTTCAAAGAGTTCCATGCAAGGCATGCTGACGACGCGGACGTCGACACCTTCTTTAGCCAGTTCGTCTTTAGCGCTGACAGCCAGTTCGACTTCCGAACCGCTGGCCATGATGATGGCATCGGGAACGGCCTTGTTGGCATCGGCGATGACGTAAGCGCCTTTCAGGGCTTCTTTGCTGCTGCCGGCGAGCTGCGGCAGGTTCTGGCGGGTCAGGACGAGGGCCGTCGGCGTCTTCTGGCTGGTCGCAGCCAGGTACCAGCCGGCAGCCGTTTCCGTAGCGTCAGCCGGACGGAAGACGTTGACGTTAGGAAGGGAACGGAGCATGGCCAGCTGTTCAATCGGTTCGTGAGTCGGGCCGTCTTCGCCGACACCGATGCTGTCGTGCGTGAGGACGTACGTCGTCGGCAGGCTCATGAGGGCAGCCAGGCGGATCATGGGTTTCATGTAATCGCTGAAGACGAAGAACGTGCCGGCATACGGACGGATACCGCCGTGAAGGGCCAGGCCATTGGTGATGGCGCCCATAGCCAGTTCACGGACGCCGAAGTGGACGTTGCGGCCGCTGTAATCGGTCTTGCTGAAGAAGCCTTCGCCTTTCATTTCCGTCTTGTTCGACGGAGCCAGGTCGGCGCTGCCGCCAAAGAGCTGAGGCATGATGTCTTTCAGGCGGTTGATCATCGTGCCGGACAAGCTGCGCGTAGCCTGCGGTTTATCTTCATAAGCCCAGAAATCTTCGTTATTCAAGAGGGCCTGTGCATCGACATCGCTGTGGAAAGCATCCCATTTAGCTTTCATATCCGGGAATTTGGCAGCGTAGTCGGCAAAGAGTTTCTGCCAATCCGCTTCAGCTGCGCCGGCTTTCTGGCTCAATTCAGCATAATGAGCATAGACTTCGTCCGGGATGTAGAAGGTTTCCTGCGGTTTCGGCCAGCCCAGGTTTTCTTTCATGGCGACGATGTTTTCTTCACCCAGCGGCGAGCCATGTGCGGCAGCCGATCCCTGTTTGGCCGGGCAGCCATAGCCGATCTGGGTCTTGATGGTGATGAACGACGGATGTTCCTTGTCGGCTTTGGCTTCTTCGATGGCTTTGCCGATGGCGTCGAGGTCCGTGCCGTCTTCGACGGTAATCGTCTGGAAGCCGAAGGCAGCCATGCGGGCCTGGACATTTTCCGTAAAGGCGATGTCCGTATTGCCTTCGATAGAGATGTTGTTGCTATCGTAGAGGACGATGAGTTTGGAAAGGCCGAGCGTCCCTGCCAGGGAGAAGGCTTCCGACGAAATGCCTTCCATCAGGCAGCCGTCGCCGCAGAGGGCGAAGGTGTAGTGGTCGACGACGGGATAGTCCGGTTTATTGAAAATAGCTGCCAAGTGAGCTTCTGCCATGGCCATGCCGACAGCCATGCCCAGGCCGGCGCCGAGGGGGCCTGTCGTCGCTTCGACGCCCGTCGTGTGGCCGTATTCCGGATGACCCGGTGTCAAGGAGCCGTCTTGACGGAACTGTTTAATGTCGTCCATGGTCAGGCCGTAGCCGTAGAAATGGAGCAGCGAATACAACAGCATCGAGCCGTGGCCAGCCGAGAGGATAAAGCGGTCGCGGTTCGCCCATTTCGGGTCCTTTGCGTTATGGTTCATGTGATTTGCCCAGAGTTCGTATGCAATGGGAGCTGCGCCGAGGGGCAGGCCGGGATGGCCGGAGTTGGCCTTCTGGATGGCGTCAGCCGACAATACACGAATGGCATTTACACAAGTCGTATCAATGGTGCTCATTAATCAAATCGCTCCTTTTTATGTGATCGAAAATAAATAGACATTCACTTTATTATGTAAAAAAAGGACCCCTTCTGTCAATGGCAAAAGGGGATTTTGGGAGAAATTTATATATGCTATAATAAAGAAGTTTCTTAATTTTCCGAGAAAGGATAGACTCATGACGAAAAAATACTTTTTCTTTGATATCGACGGGACCCTGGGCCTGGGGATTTCCAGCATCATCCCGGCAGACACGCTGTACTGCCTGCGCCGCCTCGTCCAGGAAGGCCATTTCATCGCCATCGCATCGGGCCGCCTGCAGCACGATACACAGACCTTTGCCGACCGCTATGGTATACCGGCCGTCGTCGCCGATGGCGGCAACAGCCTGTCCCTGGACGGGAAAATCCTGGAAATGACCGGCCTGCCCCTGGACAACTGCAAAGCCCTGCTGCGCGACCTGACGGACCGCCACTATCCCTGGGCCGTCGTCACGGACAATACGATCAACCGCTATACGCCGTATGCTGATTTCCCCCACAATGACCCGCGTAATTACATGGAAACCGTCATCCGCCCGGTCCCTATCGAAAACCTGACGGCCGTCTATAAAATCATGTACGCCCGGCCCCAGCGCCTCGAAGACGAACCGCCGACATACGGTCTGCCCCACCTGGAATACATCGATCACACGTACCTCATCGAACCGACCGACAAGAGCCGCGGCATCCTGCGCATGCTGGACCTCGTCGGCGGCCGGCCGGAAGATGCCGTCGTCTTCGGCGACGGCATGAACGACATCTCCATGTTCCGCAAGCCCTTCTTCTCCATCGCCATGGGCAACGGCAGGGATGAGCTGAAAGCCCATGCCGACTACGTCACGGGCGACAACGATAAGGGCGGCATCCTGGAAGCCTGCAAAAAATTCGGCTGGCTCTAAGGGATAGTCCGTAGTTTGTAGTTTGTAGTTTGTAGTTTGTAGTTTACAGTTTGCAGTTTCTAGTTGTGGCCGGCGCCTTTTAACAGGGCTTCCCGCAGGCGGTCTTCGATCTGGACCAGTTCGGCTTCGGCGGCCTGCCGCTTCTGCCGACCTTCCTGCTGGATGCGCAGCGTATCTTCGATGGTGCTGATCAAATCTTCATTGACCTGCTTGACCGTTTCGATATCGACGATGGCCCGTTCATTTTCGACGGCCGTATCGTGGGAATTCTGCTTGAGCATGGCGGCGTTGCGCTTGAGCAGTTCATTGGTCGTATTGGACACGGCCTGCTGCATTTCCAGGGCCTCTTTCTGCCGCCCCAGCCCCAGGGCCAGGACCATCTGGTTCTTCCACAAGGGGATGGTGTTGTAAATGGCACTCTGGATGCGGTCGACGAGGATCTTGTCGTTGTTCTGGATGATGCGGATCTGCGGTGCCGTCTGGATGGCAATGGTCTTGCTGATTTTCAGGTCGTGGACCTTCTTTTCAAAGCGGCTGACGGAATTCTTGAAATCCTGGACGACCTGGACAGCCATGGGATTATCTGAAACCTGGGCCTGGGCTTCCAGCTTGGGAATCGTCGTCAGGTTCAGTTCCTGTATCTTTTCTTCGCCGGCCTGGATGTAAAGCTGGAGCTGTTTGAAGTATTCCAGGTTCTTATCGTAGAGGCCGTCGAACATGGCAATGTCCTTCATGAGGGTCATTTTCTGGCTGTCCAGACCGGCCTGTATCTTATCGATTTGGGCGGCCAGCGTCGTATAGGACTGGGTCAGGGCTTCTTTTTTCTTGAACAGCGAGCCGACGACGGGCAGGCTGGCCAGGAAGCCCTGGTCCTCGTCGTTTTCGTCTTCAAAGGACTTGACCCGCTTGACCAGGTCGTTGAGCAGGTCACCGGCTGCGGCCGGGTCCGTACTCTTGACCGTCGACAAGACGCTGTCCGAAAAGGTGGCGATATTTTTCTGGGCGGCGCTGCCGTACTGGACGATGGCGTTGGAATTGACCAGGTCGATGGCATCCTTGATGGTGTCGACCTGCTGCCGTTCTTCCGGCGTCAGGCTTTCGACTTGGGCATTGAAATGAGCTACTTCGTGCTTTTCATCGACGGCTGGCAGGGCTTTCTGGCTGTCAGCCTGCTTTTTCTCTAAAAGGTCATTCAAATTGATATCGGCCATAGTATCTACCTACTTTCTTTTTGTATTCAAGAACTGGTCGGCTAAATCGATGATCGTCCCGACCAGGTCATCACTGCGCTTAGCCTGCGGTTCCACCTTGGGCGGTTCCGTCTGGATGCCGTCAGCGGCCATGTTCTGCTTCATGACCTTCATTTCGGCGTCGAGGTCCATGAGCTGGGCATTGAGGACCTTGGAGAACTGGTCTTCATAGGCTTCGTCGAACTTATCCAGGAGCTGCTTGATGTCCCATTTCGACTGCTGCACTTCCTGTGCTTCAAGGCCCGTCTTTTCCAGCTCTTGGTACTTGCGGACCAGGAGCAGGGCCCGGTCCTGGTAATAATCGACAAAGCGCCGGGCCAGGCTCATCCGTTCCGGATGCTGCTGCAAGTAGGTCAGGAAATTTTTGGCAATGCCCTGCATCTTGCGCAGCTGTTTCCGCAGTTCGTCGTCATCGACGTGCTTCATTTCTTTTTCAATGGCGTTGAAATCATCGACGGCTTTGCTGAAGAGCTCGTCGTTCAGCTTGTCCACTTCTTCATTACCGCTGGAAAATTCCAGTTCCGGCTTGAACTTCTTCTTATTGCGGCGGTGAATCCAGTAGAGGATGAAGACGCCGAAGACGAGACTGAACGTCCCGGACAGATGACCCGTAGCGAACCAGTTATAACTGGGAACGGCAAAACAGATGATAGCGATGAGATATAAGAAAATATTCACGATCGTCCCTCCTAAGTGAAGAATGTCTTTCCTTAATCATAGCATTTTTCGCCCCATTTGTCGTGGATTGTAAGGCAAAAAAGAGGCTGTCCCTGAAGACAGCCTCTTTTTTAGTTTGCAGTTTGTAGTTTTTAGTTTGCAGTGGATGTTTAAAAATTTAAAGCCGTCATCTACAAACTCCGTACTACAAACTACAAAGTAAAAACAACTACGCATGATGACATAAGCCTTTATACGCCAGTTCCCTTTTCAGCTTGTTTTATTTTATACCGTTTAGTCCATTTCCAGCGATTGTGCAGCCAGAACCAGTCTTCTGGATACTTGCGGATATGGGCTTCCAGGCGGTCGTTGAGTTCCTGTGTCGTTTCGTACATGATGCGGTTCTTTTCCTCTTTCGAGAGCTTGTGGTCCGCTGTGTACGGCTTGATGGGCGGAAGGACTTCGACGATGTGGTGGTACGGCCGGTCTTCGTGGATGAAGGTCGACACGATGGGGTAATTGGCGATGCCGGCCATCTTGGCCGGTCCGTCAGCCGTCAGGGTGTCCATGCCAAAGAGTTTGACCATGATGCCGGTATAGCCCGGGTCCTGGTCCATGAGCAGGCCGATGTAGTGGCCGTCGCGGAGAAAGCGGACCATGTCGCGGATGCCCGTCTTGTAAGTGACGTGCTGCTTCATCATGGCCCGGTACTCGTTGATAAAGGTATCGGCGCTCTTGCTGTTCTGTTCCTGAGCAACGGAGATGAGGGGATAGCCATTCATGGCCAGGACGGCTCCCAGGAGTTCCCAGTTGCCGGCATGGGATGCCATGAAGACGGCCCCTTCGCCGCTGGCTTTGAGTTCGTCCAGGTATTCCTTGCCGTGCCAGGTAATCTTTTCGTCGAGCATCTCCTTCGTATAGCGCGGATACGACAGGACTTCGATGATCATGGGCCCGAACCGGACCGTACTGGCCCTGGCGATGGCCATGGCCTTTTCCGGATCATCGGTCAAACCGCAGTCCAAAATCTGCTGCTGGGCCAGGACCTTGCGCTTCTTGGGGACGAAAGTCCAGAAAAAGGCACCTAAAAAGGTGCCCAGGGCCCGGCGACAGCCTTCTGGAATGTGGCAGATGATCCAGCTCAGACATTTCATAAAGGTGTACATAGGCAAATCCTCTTACTGTTGTTCTAATTTCTTTTCCAGTTCAGCGATTTTTTTCTGTAAAGCCTTGACGGTCTTGGCCATTTCCGGCAGGTGTTTCAGGTAGACCTGGGTACGGCTCCATTCCATATGAGGGCGGGCCGGAAAGCCAGCGTAGACCTGATTGCCCTTGACATTGCCCGTAATGCCCGATTTGCCGGCAAAGACGGCATTGTCGCCAATGGTGATGTGGCCAGTACAGCCGGTCTGACCGGCAAAGATGACGTGATTGCCGGCCTTGGTACTGCCAGCGATGCCCGTCTGGGCGATGAGGAAACAGTCTTCGCCGATTTCGACGTTGTGGCCGAGATGGACGAGGTTGTCGATTTTCGTCCCCCTGCCGACTTTCGTCGAACCCAGGGTTGCATTATCGAGACACGTGCAGGCGCCGATTTCGACATCGTCGCCGAGGGTGACGTTGCCGATCTGCGGGATCCGCGTATGCTTGCCCTTTTCCGTAGCAAAGCCGAAGCCTTCGCCGCCGATGACGGCGTGAGCCCGGATGACGGCGTTCTTTCCGAGGACGCAGTTTTCGTGGATGACGGCACCGGGATAGAGGACCGAACCTTCGCCGATCTTGACATTATCGCCTAAAAAGACGTAGGGATAAATCGTCGAGCCCTTGCCGATTTCGACGTTCTTGCCGATGACGGCATAAGGCATGATGGCTACGTCTTCGCCGATAGAGGCGCTGCCGTCGATGATGGCTGTCGGATGGATGCCCGGCGTGACCGACTGGCGGGGATGAAACAGCACGAGGAGCTGGGAAAAAGCCAGGCGGGGATTTTCTACGACGACGAGCGTATTATCTCCGGCAGGAACTTCTTTTTCGACAATGACGGCACCGGCATGGACCTGCGGCAAATATTCCGTATACGGATCGACGGCAAAGGTAATGTCCTGCAGACCGGCTTCGGCCAGGCCTTTCACGTCTTCAATGACGGCGTCACCCTTGCCGATGACCGTGCCGCCCAGCAATACTGCTAATTCCTGTACTGTTTTCTTCACGATATACAACCCCTTTTTTTACTGCAATTTGGCAATTAAATCGTCGGTTACGTCGATGCCGCCGGAAGGAACGGCTTCTTTGACGACGATGATGCCGACATTTTTATCCTTGGCGATGTCGCCTAACTTGCTCTGGATGTCCGACATGAACTGACGCTGCATGCTGGCGCCGAAAATATTGAGTTCCTGCTGGGCCTGCTGCTGTTTCTTCTGGAAATCTTCAGCCGACATGGACTGCTGTGCGTCTTGCAATTCCTTTTCGATGGATTTCTGTTTATCTTCGGTCTTCTGTTTATACTACTGGACCAGGGGCGCTTCTTTCTGTACGCGCGACATGTCGACGACGCCTACATTATCTTTTCCGCCACAGCCGGCGAGCATACCCGTCAGGGCCAGCATTGCGGCGACGATTCCTAAGCGCTTCCAAACTTTTTTCATTGCTAAAAGCCTCCTGTTATGCCAACTTGGCAATAATATCATCGGTAACATCCGTAGCCGTGCCGATGCCTTCGTAGTTGGCGAAGATCATCTCAAAGCCCTGTTCCTGGGCGACATCAGCGGCTTTATCGCGGATATCTGCCATGATGGCGTCTTTCACATCTTTCATTTCTTTTTCTTTTGCATCGAGTTTATCTTTCCATTCCTTGTTCCACACAGCCGGTTCCGGCCGGTCCTGCAAGACGCCCAGCTGCTGCTGGAAGACCTGCTGGCTATCTGCCTTGCGTCCTTCCAGGTCTTTCCTGACCTGCTGGGCGTAGTCATCGAGCTCTTTCTTGGCCAGCGCAATCCGAAAGACGTCATCGTTGAAATCGATGTCACCGAACAGAAGACCGGCTCGGTCACCATCGGTGCCGGTTACTCTGATTCCGACGGCCTGGTCGGCATCCTCGGCCTGGCTGAAACGAACCTGCGCGGTACAGGCGATAAGGCCAATATCAGCTGGGAATTCGGCGGCAATACGGACACCAACAAGAACTACATCTTCTCGTATACCCATCCGTACCTCAACGACGCCGGCGACTCCATCGGCTTCAGCATTTTCGACCGCGAATCGGAATACGACGACTACAATGAAAAAGGCGATTCCGTCGCTGAATACGATCGCCGGACCAATGGCTTCAACATTACTTACGGCCGCGTCCGCAGCGAATACGTCAGCGACTACGTCACTTTGGAAACGAAGCGGACGAAATACACCGATTACGATAGCGGCTATAACTACCGCGAATGGCAGAATGACCCGTCCCTGCCTTCCAAATATCGCAACTATTTGGACAACAACTTCGGCCGCACCAACAGCCTGACCTGGTCCCACGTCTTCGATAACCGCGACAACGTCTACGACCCGACGAAAGGCAAGCGCCTGTCCTTTACGGGCACCTGGGCCGGCCACGGCATGGGCGGCGACTTCGACTACTTCAAATTTATCGCTGAAAACCGCCTGTACTATAAAGTCGGCCGGGCCCACGTCATCGCCGTCCGTCTCATGGGCGGTATCGCCACCGGCGATATGCCCTATAACGACCTGTTCACCCTCGGCGGTGCCGACAACCTGCGCGGCTATGAAGACGATGAATTCCGCGGCAACAAGATGTACGAAGCGACCGTCGAATACCGCTATCCCATTGCCAAGAAAATCCAGGGCGTCGTCTTTACCGACCTGGGCAATGCCTGGGGTGGCGTAGAAAATATCCCCTGGTACCATGAAAACAATAAACTCCATTATTCCGGTGGTATCGGCTTTCGCATTACCACGCCAATCGGGCCTATCCGCCTGGATTACGGCGTAGGCCAGGATGGCGGCAAGTTCCACTTCAGCTTTGGCGGTAAGTTCTAAGACAATGAAAGGTCGTGGATGATGAAGATCCGCACTTATTTATTGACTGTCTTTGCCGTCTGTGCTAGTCTTAGTAGTGCTATAGCAGCATCGGTAGAACAAGTGACGGTCCATGTCGCCTCCGTAGAGGAGGCGATTCCGCCATTAGTCGAGAAACGTATTGCTGCCAGCATCCAAACTGTAGGGAACCACGTATTCCTCAACCACGACAGCGGGGAAATCGTCAGCCGTCATGAAGAATACGAGCGAACCGTCAATGATATCATCAACCGCGTCCTCATAGGCTATACGGTGGAATCCATTGCCATCCATCCCGGCAGCCGGACGGACCTGGATGTGCGCATCCGCCCCTGGGGCGATACGATCCGCAAAGTCCACTTTGTTATCGACTACGGCGCTCTGCCGGCGATGGGCCAGGCCCTGGTCGATAAGGACCTGGAACACGCCGGGGACATGGCCGAGAGCCTGCTTACGGGACTGCCCGTCGATGCCCTGGACTGGGCTAACGGCGCCGTCAAGTCGGTCCTGGAGAATGAACTGGAAGAGCGGGTGCCGGAATTCTATCCGCACATCGTCATCCACGGCGGGCCCGAGACAGACGTCACGGTCTACATGCTGCCCAAGCTGCCTGTCGTGCGCAACGTCCGCGTCGCCATCAAAGGCGATGATGTGCCCAAGGTCATCTTCCTCAGCGCCCGCAACCATCTGGAACGGGACTACGCCGGACTGGACGGCCTGCCCGTCGCCTTTGTCCAGCGCCATGAGCGGGACATCGCTGCAGCCTTGCAGGAAGACGTCCAGCGTCAGTGGGTCGTCAAGAACTACGGCCTTCACGTGACGCCGTCCTTGTCGCTCGGTGAGGATACGACCATCGACCTTACGTCGCAGACGGCTTTTTATGACATCCGCGGCGGCGCCTATATCGACGCCGGCCGTGACCACAGCAGCGACGAAGATACGGTCCTCATGGCCCAGCTGGGCCGCAAGATCGGCAGTCATCACGAAATCTACAGCGCCGTCAAGTTCATGCCGTCTTCGCTGGACTGGAATTTCATTCCCGGCTACTTTTACCGCTTTACCGGCGGAACCCAGGCGGGATACCAGTTCGAGAGCCTCGACGACAGCCAGCACCTGTGGCTGCGCCAGCCCTTAGGCGGGCGGTGGACCCTGCGCTACGACCGGGACCTGACGCATGACGATTCCGAAGTCGGCCTGCACTATCGCGTCGATGATTATGTCGGTTTGGAATATATCGTGTCCGACCACGATGCTTGGCTCCGGATTATCGGTTATTTGTAATACAAAAGGAGAAGTTTTATTATGATGTCTGAAATGGGTAAGAAACGCAATATCAAGATTTTTTCGGCTGTTATCGCAGCTATCTTCGTCTTCAGTGTCGCCGGCTTGGCTATCATGCAGACGGGCAACCCTGTCAATGCGGCTCCGTCGAGCAACATCGGCGTCGTCGATACGAGCAAGATCATCACTCCTGATAATCAGGACGCTGTTGCGGCACAGAAACAGCTCCAGCAGGCTGGCGAAGACATGCAGAAACAGTTTGAACAGCAGTCGGCCGGTATGGACGACCAGCAGAAACAGCAGCTCTTCCAGAAGATGCAGGGCGAACTGGCTACGAAACGCCAGGAAATCTTCAAAGGCATCAAAGATAAAGTCGACACGGCTGTCAGCGATGTTGCCAAGACCAAAGGCCTCAGCCTCGTCGTCGACAAGAGCGTCGTCCTCTATGGCGGTACGGATATCACCGACCAGGTCGCTAAAGAACTGAACAAGAACTCCGGCTCCAGCAGCTCCGACAGCAGCGCCAACAGCTCCAGCAGTTCGGACAGCTCCAGCAGCAGTAACCAGTAAGGAGTCTTTATGAAACGGATATATGCGGCAGCCGGTGCCGCGGTCCTCATGGTCTGTCTTCTCGCCGGTTGGTGGTTCTTCAGCCACCGCAGCCAGCCGGCCCCGTCGACAGCTGCGACGCCGGTCTATGCCTATGCAGACCTGGAACACGTCGTCATGAGCCACCCGCGTTATAGCGAGTATCACCATTTAGAACTGGAATACAACGCTATGGTTGCCCAATATCAGTTTGAACAGTGGAACTATTCCCAGAAGGCTGCTGCCGAAGGGACGTCGGTCCAGAATTTTGCCGCTGCCGATGCCGCAGGTACGGCAGCCCTCGACCAGGAATTGCAGGCCAAAGTCGCCCTCAAAGAGAACGAGCTCAACAACCGGCTGAAACAGCGGTATGATTCGCTCGTCCAGGAAAAGAAGAAGACGACGCCTGTCATTTCCCAGGCCGACACGTTGAAAATCGTCAATCTCCAGTTGAAGCTGAAGACCCTGTCCCTGTCTAAGGAAGAACGGGCAGCGACAGAGGAACAGCTCCAAACCTTGCTCAAAGGCAGCCAGGCTGACGTCCAGGTGACCAACCGGACAGCCGATGAAATCGCGGCCCTCATGGCACCGGATAAGGCCCAGGCCAAGAAAGAGCTCGATGACTACGCCCAGCAGGTCAGGAAAGACCTGGAAGGA
>OBJO01000533.1_pt1 | contig 16447 bp, 20 predicted proteins | sample 1481741 | NCBI WGS metagenome assembly OBJO01 (sample SAMN06140803, study PRJEB22556) | human gut metagenome | host: Homo sapiens | place: China: Beijing | collected 2014 | reverse complement strand
AATCATAGATACCGTAAGGGATTTTATTCTTTATTTAAAACTTTGCAACAGAACCAGCTGTCTAATGTATTGAAGGCAGTCTAGGGTGTTACGCGCAAATCGGCTGATGGATTTTGTAATAACCATGTCGATGTTACCGTCCATACACTCTGCAATCATGCGATTAAATTCGTCACGCTTTTTAGTGTTCGTACCAGAGATACCATCATCTGCAAAGATGCCAGCAAACTCCCATTCATTATTTTTCTTTATAAACTCTGTATAGTGTGAGACCTGAACCTCATAGCTAGAATTTTGTTCTTCTGTTTCTGTAGAAACACGGCAATAGGCAGCAACACGAAGTTTCTTTATCTTTTCTTTTGCGGCTGTACTTCCTACTCTTTTACGAGCAGGAATAACCATTATATTTTTCTCTGTCACTTTATTCCTCGCTTTCTATCAGACTGTATAAGTATTCTGCTCGTTCAAAAGGATCCACTGGCATCTTATTATCTGCCTTTTTCATTTTGAATCGTTCTTTGGGAGGGGGAGAGGTGAAAGCGGCAAGCTCTACCACTCGTCCTAAATCCTTTGCACGTTTATCTCTAACTTCTTCAGCTTTATCAAATATCTCTTTATCAATAATTGCTGGATACGTATCATTTCCAAGGTAGTTGACGTTTTTCAAAATGCGCCCCATCACAGAATGTGTCTTTTCAATACCTGCCTGTTCGCCAGCCACTGTAAGGGATAGTCCTGATATGTATTTCTCAAAGAATACCTTTACTTGACCTGCTGCCTTTTCATCGACAGTAACCACTCCATCTTGAATTTTGTATCCATATGGAATATATGCCATTTATCTCACCACCTTTTCTTTCAGGGAAAGACCGCATTTCAAATTGAATGTCAGCTCATCCCTGGAATTTACAATGATGTTCACTACAAATTCTTCAAATAGTTCTTCCGTGTAGTCACCATTAAAATTATCTGCTGACACATAATTAATGAGGTCCTTTATCTCGTTTGCTCGCAAAACCCCACTCGCAGAGTTCGTTACCAGGTTTGTTTTTTCGGTAGTAAGATTTTTAATCTCACTATCTAAAACATTTCGTTCCTGATTAAAAAGAGCAGGTTCTAGGAAACCTTTGGACATCAGTGCAATAAGGGTATTGCGTTCTTCCAATAGTTGCTCCATTAGCTTATCAATAGCGTCCATTCTTTCACGGTCGCTTTCTTCATCGATTTGGCTAACTGACTTGAAAAGTGGTTCTAGGATTAGCTTATGACTGAAAGCAAGCTTATTCATCATGGTTGTCAATGTGGCTTTGATTTCCCCATCTCGCAAAAACAACATGGAGCAACTTTCTTTATCTTCGATACTATCTCAACATGTGTCGTGGATAAGGTAAGTATGTAAAATGGTATGTGGAACATAGTGATTTGCTGTAAATGATTTGCTAACTACTTTAGTTCTTTATACAAAGTATAAATCGGATATTTTATTATTTTTTCTTTTATATCTTCTGAGATTAGGTCAAAGTATTTGTCCGCTAAATCAGAAAGGGGTTCTTTTTTCATCACCTAATGGGTGATGAAGCAGAATACTTTAAAGACTATTAAATCAATGTTAGGAAAGACTATTAGTAAAACTATGAATTATTCAGGAAAAAAGGTTCTTTTTTAAAGTTTTCTATTGCTTCCTGGCGTTGATAAATGAGATATAAAGTCGGTGTTTGTACACGTCCTAATGAAAATGTACCTTGTACGCCTTTTTGTTGTAAATTCAAGGTATATAAAGGGCTTGCGTTCATGCCGATCAACCAATCGGCAATTTGGCGTGTTTGCGCTTCTTGATAAAAGGGATAGTAATTCATTCCTGGTTGCAAATTTTGAAAACCGCTTCGGATCACATCTTTTTCTAAGCTATTGATCCATAATCTTTTATACGTTTTATCTTTAGAAAAGGCATTTGCTTTATGGATAATCGACCAGGCGATATTTTCACCTTCTCTGTCGCTATCTGTTGCGACAATAATTGTATTTGCCTTTTTGAGAAGTTCAGCAACAATTTTAAACTGCTTTCCCTTATCTTTTGCAACTTCAAAATCGTATCGATCAGGAAAAATCGGCAAAGATTCAAGTTTCCAGTTCTGCCACTTTTCGTTATAATGACCTGGTTCTGCTAATTCGACTAAATGCCCAAAACCAAAGGTGATAAACGTTTCATCTGTAAATAGTGGGTCTTTGATCTCAAAATAACCGTCTTTTTTGGTGCTTTGTTTTAAAGCACTTGCGTAGGCTAATGCCTGGCTTGGTTTTTCAGCTAAAATAACCGTACTCATTAACTATCCCTCTTTTCATTGTTTTTTTCTTTGATCTACTGTCACGTTGTATCTTGATCGATACCTTCTAAACGTTCGGCGATTAATTCCAGTTTGTTCTTCAACTTCTTTATCGGAACAACCATTCAAAAATAAATCGAAAGCGTGTTGTAAACGTGGATCATTTTCTTTGAATTTAGGTTGTCGCCCTTTGAATTTTCCTTTTTTCTTAGCAATTTCAATTCCTTGGGCTTGGCGTTCTTTAATTCGTTTGCGTTCAGATTCCGCTTGGTACTTATACAATTCAATCACTAAATTATTAATCAGCCGTCTTAAATTTTCATCTTCAATACCATTCATTGAGGGTAAATTTAAGACTTCCAGGGTTGCCCCCTTAATTTGAATTTGATTCATCAATTCTGTTAATTCTTTATTATTTCGTCCTAATCGATCTAATTCAGTAACAACAACTATATCCCCTTCACGAATATAGTTAAGCATAGCTTGTAATTGTGGGCGTTCGACCGATTGACCGCTTAATTTGTCTGAAAAGACCTTAGAAACGCCCTCTAACGCTTTCAGTTGTCTATCTAAGTTCTGTTCTTTGCTACTGACACGTGCATAACCAATTTTAGCCATTTTCAACCAACCTCTAAAATTCTCTCGGTTGCAATAACCAATCAGCTATATCTACTTTTTCAATTTCAAATTGCTTATCAGAAATTGTCTTTTCGTAAGCGATAAAATCTTGCGCATATTGTTGCTCATTAAAAATAGCCACCACTTCGTCATTTTCTAAAACTCGATAAATAAATTTTTTCATTTTACTCCTCCTATTATGCCCAACTTAAATGACCTATTCACCAAGTCAATTATACTGCTAAAACCATATTAGGACAAATAAGTATACTCTGGTGTCCCACAACAAATAAAGGAAGCGCCCTTGTTCAAAAGGCTACTTCCTTTATTTTTATTTTGCTTTAAATTTTGAGTCATCATTTATAAGCGAACGTAAGAGATAATAGACACCTAAAAATAGAAAGAAAAATAAAGGTAATACACGTAGTAAAACAAATGGAGTTTCAAAAATAAATGCTTTCCAAAACCACATACCCTTCATTTCCCATAAACCTTGGGTGAAATACCATGATTTAATGTTTAAAATATTATTTAAACTCCATGAATTACTGCTAGAAAAAATATAAAAATACAATAAAAATATAGATCCATATGTGTAACCATATTTCACATATCTTTTCTTTACACTTTCTTGAGAATCAGTATCAGAAAATATCTCTCTTGTTACATCTGGATGTTCTTGCTGAAAGTACTGAGCGCCACCGGAACGACTGCCCTTTATTAATTTCCAACCACTATCAGAAAACAGTGTTACGTAATCTTCGTAATTTGATTTCCTCATACTTTTTTCTCTAAAATCAATGCGTACATACGGAATGAACATTTCTTTACTAGCCATTTTTTCAAAAGTATACATAGGCACCAGAGAATTAACAGAAACTAACCTATATCCCTCTTCCTGTATAGAATTGATCCATTCTTCTTCTTTTTTCAAGGATAAGAAAATTCTAAATTTCTTCATGTTGTCCCCTCCTAATATCCAAATTCAGAAGATAGTTTAATCAGGCTTCTTAGACGTTCTATTTCTAGTTTTAAAACTTCTTCTCCTATATCAGTAATTTTGTAAACTCTTCTTCTTTTTTCCCTACTTGGAATTTCTTCTATCCAATTAAGCTTAAGTAAATTTTCAATCGCTCCATACATAGTTCCTGCTGCTACCTTAACTGCCCCTTCACTTAACTTATCAATTTCTTGAATAATAGCATATCCATGAGCGGGTGTAGTTAAAACTAAAAGAATATAAAAAGTTGTTTCAGTTAAAGGTAAATATGGATTTCTAGTCATATAAAGATACTCCTTATTTTACTATAGTTAAGCTATATACAGTTGAACTATATATAGCTTAACTGTATATAAAAAGAATGTCAAGCATAAGAAAAGGTTTATTATGTTACTCTCTGTTGTCCCTTATTTTTATATCTAACTGATCCTAACTAACTGAGCTATTGAACGAGCCATAAAACGGGAGAACAAAAAAAGATCAAAAACTTTTAAGTTTCTGACCACATCCAAGATTTGTCCTAATACTCATAAATTTAAATTTTAATTGAACAATGATTTAGTTACGAGTTCATGAACACATAAATAAAGCAATACTTATTAAGTATGGTATCTAAAAAGAGCGTCCAGCAAATCGTTATTTCATGAACATTCAAACAATCACTTGAATATAGATAAATGCTCTGGTACAATACATTCAAACGAATATTTGAATGTAAAGGAATGATCGTATGACTAATGAAATTTGTGAAATTAATTGTATTCATGAAGATAGGGTTAATCGTGCTAAAGCTAAACTAACCGACTTTGACACTCGGTCAGTAACTGGTTTCTTTAAAATATTGTCAGATGAAAATAGACTAAAAATTGTACACGCCTTGGTTCATGAAGATGAGCTATGTGTTTGTGATATTGCAAATATCATTGATGCTTCAGTTGCAACAACTTCACACCACCTGAACTCCTTAAAAAAATTGGGAGTAGTTGATAGTCACAAGGATGGTAAGTTAGTCTACTATTTTATTAAAAATATCAAAATCTTAAATCTTATGGAGCTTGGCGTAAATTTTAAAGAAGAGGTGCTAGCATGAGTGAGAAAATGACCGAAAAAACCTATCGAATAGAAGGGTTAAGCTGTGCAAATTGTGCAGGTAAATTTGAAAAAAATGTGAAACAGTTACCAGGGGTTACGAATGCAACAGTAAACTTTGGTGCAAGTAAGATTTCAGTAGAAGGCCAAACAACTATTGAAGAACTCGAAGAAGCGGGAGCCTTTGAAAATCTTATCATTCGTAATGATCAAGAAAATCCTGAACAAGTCAGATCAAAAGAGTCTTTTATTAAACGGAATATCGCTTTAATCATCTCTCTTGGTTTTATACTTGTTGCTGTGATTTCCCAACTCTCATTGGGCGAAGATCATCTATTAACGAAAGCTCTTTATATATTGGCAATAATAATTGGTGGATATGATTTATTTAAAGAAGGATTCTCTGATTTGATCAAATTGGACTTCTCTATGGAATCCTTAATGACTATTGCAATTATTGGAGCCGCATTTATTGGAGAATGGGCCGAAGGTTCTATTGTAGTAATACTATTTGCTATTAGCGAAGCTTTGGAACGATTTTCAATGGATAAAGCAAGACAGTCGATTCGTTCTCTTATGGATATAGCTCCAAAAGAAGCTCTTATCAGGAGAAACAATGTAGAGCAATTAATCAGTGTCGATAAAATCGATATCGACGATATTATGATCATTAAACCCGGACAAAAAATAGCCATGGATGGACTTGTTATCAACGGTCATTCCTCAGTAAACCAAGCAGCAATAACAGGAGAATCGGTTCCTGTTGAAAAACAGTTAGATGATGAAGTTTTTGCAGGCACACTAAATGAAGAAGGTGTTCTTGAAGTCAGAGTAACAAAAAAAGTAACGGATACAACGATTGCCAAAATCATTCACTTAGTTGAAGAAGCGCAAGGAGAACGTGCACCTGCTCAAGCTTTTGTAGATAAATTTGCAAAATACTATACGCCATTCATAATTATTATGGCTCTTATGATAGTTGTTGTTCCTCCGCTATTCTTTGGTGGCGATTGGAATAAATGGCTTTACCAAGGGTTATCCATTTTAGTAGTCGGATGTCCTTGTTCATTGGTGATCTCAACACCTGTTTCAATTGTTTCGGCTATTGGCAATGCAGCAAAAAATGGTGTTTTAGTAAAAGGCGGAGTCTACCTGGAAAAAATTGGTCATTTGAGAGCAATTGCTTTCGATAAGACTGGAACTTTAACAAAAGGAAAGCCTGTCGTAACAGATTTCATTACAACCAGTTCTGACACTGGTATAAATTATCTATCGATTATTTCATCGCTGGAATCTCTTTCTCAACACCCATTAGCTTCTGCTATTTTAAATGAAGCAGATAAGACTAATGTTGATTACAAGTCAATACAAATCGAGGATTTCCAATCTATCACAGGTAAAGGGCTTACGGGGATATATCAAAACATACGTTACTATATTGGAAGTCCTAAACTGTTTTCTGCATCAGTAATCGAAGAAACAGCGGTCAAAGTACAATACAGACAATTTCAAGAACAAGGGAAAACCGCCATGTATTTCGGTACTGACGAACAAATTTTAGGTGTAATTGCTGTCGCGGATGAAGTAAGAGATTCAAGTGCTGACGTTATTTCTGAACTCCACAAATTGTCAATTGAACACACTATTATGCTTACTGGTGATAATACTAAGACAGCTGAATCTATTGGTAGACAATTAGGTGTGACTGAGATAAAAGGAGATCTAATGCCTCAAGAAAAATTAGATTCGATTAAAGCATTGCGGACAACTTATAATAAAGTAGCAATGGTGGGCGACGGCATTAATGATGCACCAGCATTAGCTGCATCAACGGTAGGTATTGCAATGGGAGGTGCAGGAACAGATACGGCTCTCGAAACGGCTGATGTTGCTCTAATGGGTGACGATTTACAAAAATTACCATTCATTGTTAGACTTAGTCGCCAAACTCTAAAAGTAATTAAGCAAAATATCACGTTCTCATTGGGGATAAAATTATTAGCTCTACTACTAGTCATACCAGGTTGGTTAACACTATGGATTGCTATTGTAGCAGATATGGGAGCAACGCTTTTAGTAACATTAAACGGATTACGATTGATGAAAGTTAAATAACACAACAAATAAAAGAAGGCATGTTTATAAGCGTGCCTTCTTTTTATGATACATTTTTAGTTTTTTTGAACGCTAGTTATGAAGCAAACTATGCGCCATTTAAATATTAAAATGACAAGGCCCTAAAAGAAAAGTGATTTCCTCTTAGAGCCTCTAAGGATGGAGCGATTTTAGCGAATGTGACATAATCTGATTGTGTCACATCAGTAAAATTTATGGAATATATTTAAGCAGATTCTTTTTAATAGCACTTTTCTCAGAATGTCTTGCATAAGACCATTAAAATCAATGATTTTTATTCTCTACATTTGATATTTTATCTGATAGATAATCAGTGATCACCAAAAGCACACCAAACGTCAACATTACATCTGCAATATTAAATACAGGGAAATTTAGAAAATCAAGACGTAGCATGTCAACTACATAGCCAATCCTTATTCGATCTACTAAGTTTCCCAATGCACCTGCAATAATAAAATTCAGGCCACTCGTCAGAATCTTTTTTTTACTTTTTAACATTAGCCAACCCAACATAGCGATTATGGGCACCGATATAACAATCAATAAGTTTGTATTATTACTCAAAATCCCCCAAGCTGCCCCACTATTTTGAATATAGGTCAGTGAAAAAATATCGGGAATAATGACTCTTTCTTCATATAATGCAAAAATATTAACTGTCAATAATTTAGCAATCTGATCTACACTTAGAAGAACGAATATTGATATTACACTTACAAATAACATGAAAGCCCTCATCATCTAAATATTTATTTATTGAATAAATTTGAAAGTTTTTCCCATAACAACAATATAGTTTCCTTGTTATTAAAAAAAGGTATTTGCACAGTATCTAAATTTTCAAATAATCCAGCTGCCTGATCATAATAATCTGCTAAGAATGTAGCTTGTTCATTCAAAAGAGCATTTGCTTCTTCAATATTGCCATTAGCTATTAGATCTTTGATTGTTTGTAAAATTTCTTCTCTATTCATTGAGTTCCTCCGTATCAAAATATTTACCTCAATTACTTAACACATCAGCTAATAATCACAAATTAACACTGATAAAGATAAATGATACTATAATTAAAACTAGGAATATTTGAGTTAAACAGCCTAAGCAGCCTCTGTTACTTCTATAGGAACCATGATTACCATGATGTTCTTTTTTGTAAGTGTTACTTTTATGGTGGTCATCTCTATAATAATCTTTTTTGTGATGGTGTCCCACAAAATTCACCCTCTTCCATAGTGTGTTCAAACAGAACTTTTAAAATAGTTTTTATATGTTCATCATTCAAGGAGTAGTACATATACTTTCCTTTACGCTCTGCTGAAACCATCCTATTACTTTTCAACTTAGAAAGATGATGCGATGTTGCTGTGTGTGATCTTTGGACCAATGACTGTAATTCAGAGACATTTCTTTCTTGTTTCGACAAAAAAAACAGTATTTTTAGTCTGGTTCGATCATTGAGTACTTTTACGATTTTCTGGGCTCCCTCAACTGATCTTTCTAAATCCTTATTTTTCATTTAGAATCTCCGTCCTATAATTTTCACATTTCTTTTTGAGGAATTAATAATCTCAATCCGTTAAAAATAACCAACACAGTACTTCCTTCGTGAGCTAAAACTCCTATTCCTATAGTCATTTTACCTAAAAAGTTTAATGATATTAATAGCAACACAATAAACATTGAAAAGATAATATTCTGCCAGACAATTTTATTTAATCGTCTAGATACTTTATGAGCATAAACTAAATTCGATATGTCATTCTTCATTAGAACCACATCCGCTACATCGATAGCAACATCCGTTCCATCGCCCATAGCAATTCCTACATCCGCATTAACTAAAGCTGGCGCATCATTGACTCCGTCACCTACCATTGCAGTTAGTCCATATGAATCCTGTTGCTGTTTAACAATTTTCGCCTTATCTTCCGGTAAAACATTAGCAATTACTTGACCAATCTTTAGCTCATTGCCAATCGATTCACCCGTAAGTTTAGCATCTCCTGTAATTAAAGTAGTGTGAACACCTTGATCATTGAAGTATTCTATTGCATCTTTTGCATTCGAGTTAGGGACATCCATTAATGCAATTAAACCTATAACTTCCTTATTAATTGCTATTAAAACAACAGTCTTTCCGTCTTTTGAATACTCATTAACTTTTTCTTTTATGTTTTTATCATAACTGTTAAATTCCGAAGGTTTAGAAATTCTATACTCATTATCATTGAAAGTTGATACTAATCCTCTGCCAACCTCATTTTCTACTGATAGTGTTTTTGTCTCCGTATGTGGAAAATTACTAACTATAGCAGTCGCTAAAGGATGATTTGATTCTTTTTCCATTGATACAATAACGTCGATTACCTCTTCTTCGTCGACCCCATCAATGAAATATTGATTTGTAACAACGGGTTTTCCTTTCGTCAAAGTCCCTGTTTTGTCAAAAGAAATAGCTTTAAGTTCCCCTAAATTAGATAAAAATGATCCCCCTTTAAACAGTACACCTCTCTTAGCTAAATTAGAAATCGCTGATAAAGTAGCTGGTACCGCACTAGCTGCTAATGCGCAAAGTGAAGATGAAATTAAAAATACAATACTTCGATATAAAGTTACATTCCAGCTCCATCCAAAAACTGTTGGACCCAAGACCAATATAAATGGGAAAATCATCAATACTAAGGTCACATACTTGGGCTCTAACCTCTTTATGGTTGTTGCTGTTTTACTCAAATTTTTCTGCGATTGATCAACTAGTTTTAATATTTTTGCAAATACAGTATCACTACTATCTTTTGAAACTTCCATAACAAATGAACCGGTACCATTAATTGTACTTCCGAATACATCGTCACCCACTATTTTTTCTTTTGGAATACTTTCACCGTTTATAGACGACTCATCGATTGATGTTGTTCCAGAGATTATTTTCCCATCTGTAGGCACTTGTCCTCCATTTAAAACTTGCACTTTATCTCCAACCACTAATTGATCAACTGACACGACTTCAACAGAGTTGTCAGTTGATATTCTTCTAGCTTCAGTGGGATTTAGCTTTAGTAGATTCGTAATTTCTCTCTTACTCTTACCCTCAGCGTAATCTTCTAAGAAATGTGCTCCGGCAAAAATCAAAATCAATAGACCGGCTTCCTCAAAACTACCAATAATCATTGCGGCAGCTGCTGCTAATACCATTAAAAAATGAATATTAGGCATGAATTTTTTCGTTCTCAAACTATCTTTTATTGTATCTCCAAAGCCCTCTATGATTACATGGTACCCTGCAGAAACCACCGTAATACTAAATAACATGTTAGAAAGTATAAGTAGATCTTCTCCTAAAAATAGAGCAATTAAAAATGTGATTAACCCTATGAAGTAAAAATATACTGGGATATTCCCATGGCTATGATCGTGTTCTTCATTATGTTTATGCTCAGTGCCTCCATGGTTACTAGTCTTGTTTTTAAGAGAATGATTTTTGTTGTTGATTTCTTCTTTGTCCATTTACGTTACCTCCTAAATATTGTTTATGATTAATCATAGTTTTTGAATTCTTTGTTTTCATTCAAAATCTCATCTACATTTCGCCGATAAAAATCATGCTCTTTCAGCCACTCCTTAAAGCTCCCCTCAGATAACTGATAGATTCCTTTTATTTCTTGGTTATTGAAACCTAAGCTAAGTAATTTTAAATATTTCTCTAAAGTTAAGTCTCCAATTTTTTTGTTTTTGGAGTTATATCCTAGAAACTGTCCCAACAACTGAATTTCTTTTTTTAGTTCTGTATGATCACTATCTAACCAGTTAGGATTTTCATTTAAAAGCTTAATCAATTTTCTCCGTATTTCTTTTTTTCTTTCTTTTGACATCTTACTCATCCTTTAGTTAATATAAGAATATTATAAATGATTAATCAAACATATGTCAAATCATTCATATGTATTTTAAAAAAATTACGGTTTTTCTTCTGTGCAATCAGCTTCGATCGATTGCTTTTGAATATATACCATCGATTTCCACCTAAATTTACGTCGATATCTAAAACATATTCTATAAATGAGATTAAAGTGTTTTGAAAAATATTGAAATAATTACCTAATTTATATTCTTTATACTTGTCTTTAACGTATTAAAAGATAATTCTATTACTTCGAATAATTTAAAAAAAGTGTATAAATCCAGTAAAAAATCTAGCGTAATAAAGCATACTGCCTTAAACACTAGATTTCTCTAAAATAATAAACATGAAATTCTATAAGCCTATATAAGTCGCTGGGTCCACAAAACCGGACCACAATCCAGTAGACATGCCCAAGTGCAGATGAACTCCAGTAGAATTACCCGTCGTTCCCATCCCTCCTAAGTATTCTCTTGAAGAGACTGACTGGCCTACTGATACCGCCGGTGGGGTACTCATATGCATATAATAACTATACATACCGTTAGAGTGTTTTATAATCACATGATTTCCAGTAGACGGTCCATAACCTGCTGCAACAACTTCTCCGGAATTAATTGAAAAAATTGGAGTTCCAGTAGATCCGGTAAAATCTAAACCATCATGTTGATTTCCAGAATATCCTGTGGGATCTGAGCGAAACCCAAATCGGCTTGAAATATTAATAGAATCTAGAGGCCTACTCCAACCAGTATTTGACGAACTAGACTCCTCGGTTGATAGAACATCTTTTTCTTTGGAAGATAAATCTACGTTGCTTTTTTCTTCATTCGATACAACATTTTCTTCAGATTTACTTGTCTCGCTTGGATTTTCTTTTGTAGCTTTTTCATCAACCAATTCCGCATTCTCTGCTGAATTATCAATAATTGTCTCTCGTTTCTTAGATACTTCCAAATCAGCCATTCTCTTAGCGTCTTCTTCAATTTTTCGTTGCTTTTCCAAAGCCTCTAAAGCTAATTTCTTTTTCTTTTCTGCCTCATCTCTTTCCTCAATGAGTTTCTGTTTCTTTTCTTCTTCAGTATTTAAAGATAGGGATAATTCAGCTAACTCTAATTCTTGTCCCAATTTGATATCAACTAAGTTTCTTTGTTTCTTATCTAATTCAGCAGACTGATCTTCAATGTCAGTTAGTTTTTTTTCTAATTCTTTTTCAAGTGCAACACTCTTTTTTATATCCATCTGCTGCTGTTCTACTACACCGTTACTCGCGTTCATAATCGTAATAGAGGCAACGGCTTTATTTATTGCATCACTAATAGATTCTGAGCTAAGTAATGTCTCTATTAAACTATTAGATGAATCAGAAGTTTGAATATCTCTAGCTTGATTTCTTAGCAATTCTTTTCTTTTGTTAATCTTTATTGTCAGCTCCGTTATTTCTTTAGAAATTTCATTTGCTTTTTTTTCCGTAACTGATTTATTTTCAAGTATTTCTTTAATCTCGGCATCAATTTTCTTAATTGAATTATCAGTATCTAACTTTTGCTCCTCTATGGTCTTTGTTTCTTTCTTTATCACGTCAATTTTCTGTTCCTGTTTACCAATCTCATTATCTATATCCTCCGCATATGCAGAAACCACCGACATAGAAAACAACATCAAAATACTGGAAATAAAAATATTTTTTTTCACAAAAATTCTCCTATACTTTTGATAAATATTATTTATATAAAGCATAGCAAATAGAATAAACAATACTCGAAATAATAGAATTTAAAACAAATAGAAACAAATAGAAATATTTTGTCATATTTTTGAAATACAAGTAACCGATTTTGATAGTAATCCGATGGATACTCAACAATATCTGATTACACCTTGTAGCATTAAAAAAGATATACAACTCCTTGTTAAGCTTTTCTTATCCTATCTCAGCTTTACATAAATGGGGGGATTAAAGGACTTTAGTCAATTAATTAAAATAAGTTTATCCTCAATTAATTCTCCTTGTAATTCTCATCTTAGTAATATATTTCTTAAATTGAAATATCAGAGACTTTTAAATCTAAAAATCAAGTACATTTACAGTTCATGAGTAAGCAGTGACTTCCTACAAATCATTCCCATTGGAAGCAATAACCCCTTTGTACCAATAAAAGGATTTCTTCTTGTATCTTTCAAAGTTTCCGCTCTGGTTGTCATTTCTATTGACATAAATCAATCCATATCTCTTTTTCATTTCCCCTGTGCTTGAACTGACAATATCTATAGGGCTCCAAACCATGTAGCCCCAGATTTCGACACCCTCATATATTGCTTGCTTCATTTGGAATGGCAACAGTTTTTTTGACAAATTTTATAAGGTGCAGAACTTCTTTCCGTATGCTATTCCGATTGTCCTTGACAATGAGCCTCCTCGGATGTGACGATCTTCGGCAGGAGCTAACAGTTAAAGTTAGACTGCCTCGCTAGCGTTAGCACATCCGAGCTCATTATCAAGGATTCGCTGCGCCAATCTCTGGTTACGGTAACCAACCGGTGTCTCGTAGCCAAGTGTACCGTGCAACCGAAGGTGGTTCCACCAATTGACATAGTCAAATAACTCCAAATCCAATTGTTGTAAGGTTTCAAATGTGTATTGATAGACAAATTCTACTTTCAACGACTTATAAGTTGATTCAGCTACGGCATTATCAAAAGGACAGCCTTTATGACTTAATGATCGATTGATATCAAAAGTTGTTAATAATTCATCAATAGCTTGGTTATCAAACTCTTTTCCACGATCAGTATGAAAAATCTCAACCTCTGTCAGAGGTTGTTTGATACGGCTAAATGCTTTTTTTACTAGAACGGCATCTTTATGTTCTCCACAAGAATAGCCGAGAATTTCTCGATTGAACAGATCCAAAATGAAACAGACATAATTCCATTTTTTCCCGACTCGTACATAAGTCAAGTCTGTTACGATCGCTTCTAATGGGTTGTCTCTTAAGAATTTACGATTCAATACGTTTGTCGTTTTGGCTTCATTGCAAGTAGAATGATGTACTTTAAAATAAGCAACAGTATAGCTCGATTTTAATCCTCTATTTTTCATGATTGTACTAATTTTTCGTCGGCTGATCTGAATGCCTCGTTTTGATAAGGCTTTTTTTATTTTTCTTGAGCCGTAGGCCTTTCGGCTGCGGATAAATTCTTCAGCGACTACTTCTTCAAGTTCTGATTCATCTTTCTTTGGTTTTGATTGATAATAATAGGACTGACGTGATAGACCTAATATTCTGCACATCGCTGATATAGGGTAAAGATGCTTATTCGCATCGATTACTTGTCTCTTCGTCCGAATATCAGCGCTGCTTGCTTTAAAATATCATTTTCCATTTCTAATTGCTGGTTTCTTTTACGTAGTTCTAACAATTCTTTTTGTTCAGGCGTAAGATTATCTTTTTCTTTGAATGAACCACTCGTTTTAGATTGCTTTACCCATTTGTCAAATGCTGAAGCCGTTAGTTCATATTCTCGAATGATTTCTACACGTGGCTTTCCAGCTAAGTAAAGATTGACGATTTGTTGCTTGAATTCTTGTGAAAAAGTTCTTCGTGTTCTCTTAGACATAAAAATTCCTCCTGGTATGTTTTCTTCTAGTCTACACACCTTAATTTTTCTGTCTAGTTAATTGTAGCCTATCCATTCCTTAGGTTTGCCCTCTGAGCCTGTGTGCTTGGTAACGCCTTTAACGTTACAAGGTTTTTCATACCATGCAATTTTACTAGACCTCACACACCCCACAAATAATGGTGATAACATTTCTATTACCTGAATTCTCTAGACCCGTACATACGGACATTCGCTTAGTAATTGTCATTACATACTAACCATAGATAGTTTTTAGACCCCCGGCATATAGGTTGCGTCATCCACCTCTGGACAACTTTCCACATCTGAAAATAATTTTTTCCTTTGTTTGGGCAACTCTCTGCCGACTTTAACGCGCTTTGTACATCACTATGATTACCCATAATTTTGCACAACGTAATCTCAGGGTAGGCGTTTCAGGTTGTTAGCCCTTCATTCCACCATTTGAATCATCAGTTCTACTGAACTGAACACATTTGCGTTCTTAAATAATTCAGTGCCTAATCTTTTCAATTAGGAACGCATCGCACGCACGGAAATCCTCCCGTGATAATGTCCACACGTCCGATTCCTCGAATAAATTCATCTGAAAGTTTTGTGATATCATGCATTTCTACCTCCTGTTTTGTGTCAAAAATTGATTGATAACTTTTTCTGGCATGGCCATCGATCTCACAATACCCAACACATCGAAAGCCAGCTTGTTCCATCCCTAAACGAAATCCTCCGATTCCTAAAAAAAGATCTAAAAAGGTGCCTTTATTTTCTGTTGTACCATTTTCCATTGTTCACTCAGTTTCTTCATGCGCATGAAAGGTATTTCAAGTACCTGATGGATTAAGAATACCGAGGAAATGGTTTGTTAAATTTCGGAACAATGGTGGTAATTAGACCTTTTTTAAGAAAGAAAAGCGATCTTTTTTGCCCTCCACGTTCCAGCCGCCTCCACCACTTAGGAGGGCAAAAAAAATAGACGTGCAAGGCACGTCTGTAGAGCAAAAGGTTGATATTTCACTGAAATCTTGCTATAATTACTATGTAAAGAGGAGTTGCGCTAACAACTCCCCTACAGCACCGTTTAAGACGGTGGCAGATATTTAAGTTAAAAAATAACCGCTGACCTGCTAAAGCTGACGGTTATTTTTTTTTGTCATTTTTCACTGCTGTTAGGATGCCAAAGATGATAGTCGCGATTAAAGAACCGAAACTAATCATTAGCCCTAATGCTTCAGCTACAGACAAAAGGCTTCTCCTTTCTAAAGAGTGAACACTTACTTTCATAAGCATCACCACCTTTCAAAAGATAGCCACCGTCACAAACTTTACTGTACTCATATTATACCATACCCCACACTAAAAACCTATATTTATCAAGGCTTTTAGCGTTTTTTTATGCCTGAATCCGAGTTAAATTCTTGTTCCTTCAGTCGCTCCAGCCACCACCACCGCTCCTTCAGAAACCGTGTTGCTGACACAACCCGAAGTGATCGGTAGAAAAAAATACCAGGATCAGGCAGAGATCTCTTGTTCTTTTAAAGCCAAAATAGACAAAGCATTTGCAAACTGCAGTAAGCCTGATTGAGAATCATCGACGATCACATTTTTCTGATAATGGATCCGATCGCTCACATGATTGATTGATAATCCGTAGACAAAACGCATCAAAAAAATCTTTCGTCTCCGATCGGTAATTTCTGGTTTATATGGGTGGCTAATGGCCGTCAGACCCAAAGA
>OBJO01000525.1_pt1 | contig 16574 bp, 14 predicted proteins | sample 1481741 | NCBI WGS metagenome assembly OBJO01 (sample SAMN06140803, study PRJEB22556) | human gut metagenome | host: Homo sapiens | place: China: Beijing | collected 2014 | reverse complement strand
TTTACGAGCCACGAACCACGAACCACGAGCCACGGCTTTTTCCATGAGCCGAGGGTTACTCGAGGCGATGTCGTCCATGTGAACCTGACGCCGCGCAGCGGCAGCTGAGTCCAAGGCGGGCTGCGAACGGCGGCCTGCGGCCTGCGGAACCGCCAGGTTCCAAAAACTCGATGAACGACGAACGACCTACGACGAACGAAAACGCGGCCTGCGGGGCCATCAGGCCCCTGATTCGATGAACGGAATCGGCCTGCGGGCCCGTCAGGCTCTTGACTCTCATCATCAAATATGGTATCCTATACGAATGATGAGTATGAAAAGCAATCGCTAGTGCTTTTGCATTAGAGGAAAGTCCGAGCTCCGTAGGGCAAGATGCCGGCTAACGGCCGGCGAAGGTGACTTTAGGGATAGTGCCACAGAAATGTGTACCGCCACGCAAGTGGTAAGGGTGGAACGGTGCGGTAAGAGCGCACCAGCGGTGCAGTAATGCATCGGCTAGGTAAACCCCATCTGGAGCAAGACCGAATAGGGGAGGGATGAAGCGGCCCGCTGATCTTCCGGGTTGTGTCGCTTGAACATGCCGGCAACGGTATGTCTAGATAGATGATTGCTGCTGCGCAAGCAGAACAAAACTCGGCTTACTGATTACTCATCACCTTGTGAATCTTAAGGGGGTGTCGCGTGAAGGTTTCTGCCATCATGCGAGGCCCCTTTCTCTTTATAGTTTGTAGTACAGAGTTTGTAGTTCACTAAAAACTACAAACCGCAAACTTAATACTCAAAAAGGCGCTGTCTTTATGTGTCAGCGCCTTTACATTTCCCCCTGTCCATGATATCATTTCAATAAGTGGTTTCAGATGGTAATAAACCATAATAATGAATTACCATGATAATGAATACTTAAACAAACAAAAGCGAGGGATTTAAGTTGGCATTAATCGTTAAGAAGTTCGGCGGCAGCTCCGTTGCGACACCGGACAAAATGCGGGCTATTGTACAACGAGTCTTAAAAGGCAAAAAGCCTGAAGACAAAATCGTCATCGTTGTTTCGGCAATGGGGGATACTACCGACGATTTAGTGGCATTAGCCAAGCAGATTACCTCTAAGACTTACGGCCGTGAAATGGATATGCTCCTGACGACGGGCGAACAGGTCTCCATCGCCCTCATGGCTATGGCTTTCCAGGAAGCCGGCCAGAAGGCTATTTCCTTTACCGGTGCTCAGGCCGGCATCAAGACCAGCGATGCCTTTAACAAAGGCCGTATCCTGGCATTGAAACCGGGCCGCATCATGAAAGCGCTGGATCAGGGCAATATCGTCGTCGTCGCTGGCTTCCAGGGCATTACGGGCCATGGCGATATCACGACGCTGGGCCGCGGCGGTTCCGATACGACAGCCGTTGCCATTGCCGGTGCCATCCATGCTGATGTTTGTGAAATCTATACCGACGTTGACGGCGTATACACGTCCGATCCCCGTGTCGTTCCCAATGCAAGGAAAATCGAACAGATTACATACGGCGAAATGCTGGAAATGGCGAAACTCGGCGCCGGTGTCATGCAGCCCCGTGCCGTCGAAATGGGCAGCCGCTTCGGCGTCCCCATCCATGTACGCTCGACTTTTTCTGAAGATGAAGGAACTATGATACAGGAGGATTGCTCTATGGAAGTCAAACAGTATCTCATCCGCGGCGTCGCTTCGGATAAAAATGTTGCAAAAATCACCGTTTTAGGGATTCCCAATAAACCGGGCTTCGCTTATCGCGTTTTCGCTGAATTGGCAGAAAAACACGTCGACGTCGACATGATCGTCCAGAGTGTCCGCATTGCCAACGAAAGCGTAACGGATATTACCTTTACCATTGCCCGTACGGACCTGGAACAGGCCAAAGCTGTCTTTGCCAATCTGCGCAAGGAAATGCCTGTCGAAGATATCCTCATCGATGATAAGATGGCTAAAGTTTCTGTCGTCGGTGCTGGCATGGCTGGTCATCCGGGCATCGCTGCCGGTATGTTCGGTGTCCTCGGCGATAACGGCATCAATATCGAAATCATTTCCACTTCGGAAATCAGCATCACCTGCCTGATTGCAGAAGATGTCATCGACAAAGCCGTCAAAGCTATCCACGCGCACTTCTTCGACGAAGACTGAGGGGGATACATGTCTGTATTGGATAGCTTTACAGAAGAGATGTTGCAGTCTGAACTGCCCAAACGGGTCATCCTCGAACGCCTGACTCATGGCCTGGAAGTAGAAAAGCCGCCGCAGTTTGCCATTCCGGCTCCCAAATACACCTTTGAGACCAATCTGCACGGCTTCCGTTACGACTATCAACATCAGACCGTCACCATTTCCTATAAAGTAGCCCACGGCCTTCATGACGATATGACCGTATCCTTTATGACTTTCCGGGTCATCCTGGAAGGATTGGGCGTTTGTATCCGAATGCAGAAGTGGTAGTGAAATACAGAGGGGGTTGTCGCCAATGCGGCAGCCTCCTTTTTGTGGTGAAGGAGGGGAAACGCGGTTTGCAGACCGCAGATGGCCGGCCGCAATGGCTTCTCTGATAGGGGAGCTGTCAGCAAAGCTGACTGAGAGGTTGATTTTCTGTCAAATAGTATCGCCGTCCGCTCGGACTCAGATGCGAAGTTCTGCCGCGACAGACTCATGATTGTATTACAACCGTGTGTTACCTGTCATAAATTCCGGCTGTGCCCAAGATTCACGGCGGGACGCCTTTCAGGCGTCCCCTACGGTATCGCATACAGGCGATGAATGGAATATCGTTTACGGGATATAATAAAAACACATGGCAAAGGCCTTGTGCGTAGGGGCTGTCCCAAGCCTTTTTGGCCCGTCAGGTGCCGACCGGCGGAAGGCGCAGGACGGTTGCCAAAACGGACAGCTGTGGCTGGGCAGCCCGCTGTGAAATTCAACCACAGCCCATTCTTGTCCAATGGCGGGGGTTTACGAGCCACGAACCACGAACCACGAGCCACGGCTTTTTCCATGAGCCGAGGGGGGGCGAGGCGATATCGTCCTTTTGAGTTTGACGCCGCGCAGCGGCATCTGAGTCCATGGCGGCCTGCGAACTGCGAACAGCGGGGCCGCCAGGCCCCAAAAACTCGACGAACGAAGACGTGGGCCGTCAGGCCCAAAAAGGAGGGGAAACGCGATGCACTGCGGAACCGATATCGTACAAATCAGCCGTATAGCGGACATGGCCGCCCGTCACGGCCGTTCCTTAGGCCGCTTTTTTACGGAACAGGAACTGGCTTATTGCCAGCGGACCGATGGTACCTAGCGGGCGGAATCGCTGGCCGGTATCTTTGCTGCCAAAGAGGCTTTGTTCAAGGCCTTGGGGACCGGTTTCCGCCAGGGAAAATGGACGGACGTCGAAGTCTGCCATGACTCGTTGGGAGCCCCGTATTATCAGCTCCATGGCTATTACGCCCAGGCCGTGGGCCAGGATAGCCAGCTGCCGTCCCTGTCCATCGCCCACGACGGCGATTACGCCATCGCCTTCACCGTGTTAGTGTAGAAAATAAACGCAGTCCGCAGGCCGCAGATGGCCGGCCGCAATGGCTCCCCTGATAGGGGAGCTGTCAGCAAAGCTGACTGAGAGGTTGATTGGCTGTCAGATAGTGCCGCTGTGAGGTTTAACCACAGCCCATTCTTGTCCAATGGCGGGATTTTACGAACCACGAACCACAAGCCACGATTTTTCCACGAGCCGAGTGGGCCCGAGGCGATGTCGTCCCTTTGAGTTTGACGCCGCGTAGCGGCATCTGAGTCCATGGCGGCCTGAGATGGCGGGGCCGTCAGGCCCTTTTACACGCGCCCTTTTCAATAAAAATAGGAGAGAATTACTATGCAAAAAGTTACTACTGCCGCTCAGATGCGGAATATGGATCGGATAGCTATGCATGGCATATATGCCATTGCGCCAGCTGTCCTTATGGAAAATGCCGGCCATGCCGTTGCCGAACGGGCCGGTGCCTGGCTGGAAGGCTGGGATGGCAAGGATGTCGTCCTCTTTTGCGGCAAAGGCAATAACGGCGGCGACGGCTTCGTCATTGCCCGCCATATCTTAGCCGCCGGGGCCAGGGCCTATGTCTATGTCCTCGGGGAAGAAGCCGACTATAGCGATGAAGCGCGTCAGCACTTGCATACGCTGCAGCAGCTGGCCGACGATGAAACGTGCCTGCTCTTGCCGGCGCCACAGTCGGACGCTGACTGGCAGGTCCTGCAAAAACGGCTCCTCGCCTCTTCTGTCGTCATCGATGCCATGCTGGGGACGGGCTTCCACGGCAGCCTGCGCCAGCCCATTGCCTCTATCGTAGCGGAAGTCAACGCCGCTGCCGCCGCCGGTGCCGTCACGGTCATCGCCGTCGATATGCCGACTGGCGTCAACTCCGATACGGGTGCTGTCAGCAACGGTGACGACGATGAAGACGGTCCGCTCTTTGCCGATATGACCGTCACCTTTGGTGCCCTCAAACGGGGCCTGGTCCTCTATCCCGGCCGGGCTTGTGCCGGCCACGTTGAAGTCGACCCCATCGGCATGCCTGGTCCGCTGCTCATGCAGCTCGAAGAAGACCCGGCTTATTTGCTGCAGGAATCGGATATCGCTGAAATCGTCGTGCCCCGCAGCCCGGACAGCCACAAAGGAACCCACGGTACCATCGCTATCGTCACCGGCAGCAGCCAGATGGCCGGAGCCGCCCTCATGGCCGCGCATGGAGCTGTCCGCAGCGGGGCCGGCAAGGTCTTCCTCCGCGTGCCCGGTGCGACGGCGCCGTACTGCATCGGCGCCCAGCCGGAAATCATGGTCCGCGGCGTCGGTACTGGCGACCACTTCACCGCTGCTGATGCCGATGAAATCATTGCTGAAAGCAAGAACTGGTCCGTCCTGGCCATGGGCCCCGGCATGGGCCGCGACGCCGGGACGAAAGAATTTCTCCTGAAAGTCCTGGCCGCTGTGAATTGCCCCGTCGTCCTCGATGCCGATGCCCTCAACCTGCTGGCCGGAGAAAAGGCCCTCATCGCTTCGCGGGGCAGCCGGATCATCATGACGCCGCACTTGGCCGAATTTTCTCGCCTCAGCGGCCTGTCCATGACGGAAATCAAAGCGGATCCCATTGCGGCAGCCCGTCATTTTGCCTCAGAATGGAAAGTCAACCTCGTCCTCAAAGGGGCGCCGACGCTCATCGTTTCGGCCCGGACGGGGAACGTCTACATCAACTCCACGGGCAATGCCGGTATGGCCTGCGGCGACATGGGGGACGTCCTGACCGGCATGATTGCTGCCATGACGGCCCATCAGGGTATGAGCGATTTGTGCAGTGCTGCCTGTGCCGGCGTCTATCTCCACGGATCAGCCGGCGATGCCTGCCGCAAAGCCCGCGGCCCCTATGGCTTTACGCCCATGGAAACAGCCGATGCCCTTCCCGGCGTCCTGGCTTCTTTAGAAGAAGATTTGGCCCTGCCCATTTTGCAGCAGCCCTTGATTGGAGGAAAATAAATTGAAAAAAAGAAAACTCTTTACCGCCGCCCTGGCCCTGGTCATGAGCTTCATGCTCGTCCTGGCCGGCTGTGGCAACAGCGCGTCATCCAGCTCGTCTGGTGGGGCCAAGGCCGTCCAGTCCCTGAGTGCCTCTGACAAGGACCTGCGCATATCCGTCCTCAATGTCGGTCAGGCCGATGCGACGCTCATCCAGTATAAAGGCAAGAATATGCTCATCGATACAGGCGAAGTCGACAGCCGGGCCGATTTGGTCAAACAGCTCAAAGACCGCAAGGTCAAGGACATCGATATCATCGTCATCACCCATCCCCACGGCGACCATCTGGGCGGTATGGCGGAACTGTTCAAGGACTTCAAAATCAAGCAGATCTATGACAATGGCCAGAGTGCCAATACGGCCATGTACCGCAATTACCTGAAGAACATCAAGGCCAAGAATATTGCCTATAAGACCTTGAAAAAGGGAGATACTTTCACCCTGGGCGATGACGTCACCTTTACCGTCCTGTCGCCGGGCACGCCTTTCACTAAAGAAAATACCCAGGGCGTTTCTGAAAGTGGCCTGACCAATGACAATTCCATCGTCTGCAAGATGACCTATGGCCAGTTCTCCATGATGTTCACTGGCGATGCCCAGAAAGAAGTCGAAGAAAAGATCCTCAAGGACTATAAACCAGCTGACCTCAAATCGGACGTCCTCAAAGTCGGCCATCACGGCAGCAAGACTTCGTCGTCCGACGCCTTCGTCAAAGCCGTAGCCCCGAAAGCAGCAACCATTTCCTGCGCCGCCGGCAACCAGTACAAGTTCCCGCACGAACCGACGCTGAAGACCTTGCAGAAATACAACGTCGAAGTCTATCGCACTGACCGCAACGGCGTCATCACCATTACCACCGACGGCTCGTCATACAGCATCGAAAAGGAGCATTGATATGAAAAAAGAACTCGTCGGCAGCATCGACCGCATAACCGAACAGACGGCGTACATCATCCTCAACGACGATGAACACGAACTCCAGTTCCCGCTGGAACTCTTGCCAGACGGCGCCGATGAAGGCATGGCCTTCACCATCACCATCGAACGCAACGAAGAAGAAGAAAAACGCCTGGCCGAAGAAATCGCGGCCTTGAAAGAAGGCCTCTCCCAATAGGAGAGGTTTTCTTTTTGCTCTTTACAGATCACGAGCTACGGCTTTTCCTCGGACTCAGATGCGGCTACGCCGCGACAGACTCAAACTAACAACGACGCTTCGGGAAGCCCTCAGCGCGTAGCGGGCCGCCCGCCGCTACCAACCGTCTAAGTAACTGTCCTGTATCTGATGGGTCAGAAAGGCTTTGGGACGTCCCCTACAGAATCGCATACAGGCGATGGGAATGAGTGCAGGCCGCAGGCAGCCGGTCGCAGGCCGCAAAAAAAATACACGGCCAGCGGCCTTGTGCGTAGGGGACGCCCTGAAAGCCTTTTTGGCCCGTCAGGTACCGACCATCGGGAGGTGCAGGGCGGTTGCCAGAACGGACAGCAGCGGCTGGCGTCCCGTTGTGAGATTTGACCACAACCCATGCAGGTATGATGGCAAGCTTTTACGAGCCACGAGCTACAAATCACGAGCCACGGCTCTTTCCTCGGACTCAGATGCGGCGTTCCGCCACGACAGACTCATGATTGTATTACGACCGAGTGCCACTCGTCATAAATTCTGGCTATGCACGGGATTCGCGACGGGACGCCCTACGGAACATCCTCCGGGACGTCCCCTACGGTATCGCATACAGGCGATGGGGAAAAAGGCGGATACAGATTATAAAAAAATACAAGGCCCCGGATGGGGCGATTTTACGAGCCGAGGGTTACTCGAGGCGATGTATTCAATTTGAGTTTGTTGCCGTGCAACGGCATCTGAGTCCGAAGCGGCCTGCGAACTGCGGTCTGCGACCGGCGGGGCCGTTAGGCCCCAATTTACATTAACGATTCCTTAAGTTTTCGGAAATTCGATTAAAAAACGATTAGAATTTCTGTTTGCCCCTGTTTTGTGGTGTATCATGGAATCATGAGCCGCTCTATTGCGGAGCGGGAACGATTATTATACAATAAAAATGAATCTGGAGGTGTGATGTCATGTCCGATTCGGCACAACAGGCCAAGGCGCAAAAGATAGCGTATGACGAGGCGTGCAAGCGGGTCCTTTCAGAGCGGGGCATTATGGCCCATATCCTGAAGGCCTGCACGGAAGAATTCAAGGATTGTGATTTGCAGGATATTGCCCAACGCTATATCCAGGGTGAACCGAGCATCAGTCGCATTGCGGTGGAACCGGAAGCTATTTCGCCACGCATCGAGAGTGAGCAGACAGAAGACAAAGCCAGCGCAGAAGGAACGGTCTATTACGATATCCGGTTCCATGCCGTAGCTCCTGGGGATGGAAAACTCATCCAGCTCATCATCAACTTGGAAGCGCAGAACGATTTCAATCCGGGCTATCCCTTGTTGAAGCGAGCTGTCTATTATTGCGGACGCATGATTTCCAGTCAGTATGGGACAGTCTTTGTGAAATCTCATTACGAAAAAATCCAGAAGGTCTATTCCATCTGGATTTGCACGATGCCAACGAAAAAATGGGAGTACAATATTTCAAGGTATCGGCTCACGGAAGACCATTTAATTGGTCATACACAGGCCGAACGAAGTCATTATGATTTGATCAGTATCGTCCTGGTCTGTCTGGGAAGCAAGAGCCATAAACAGTTAAAAGGCATCCTGCGGCTGCTAAACATGCTGCTCTTAGATAACATGGGTTCCCAAGAAAAGCAGGAATTGCTAGCAAAAGAATTTAACGTAACGGTAACGCCGCACTTGGAGAAAGGAGTGGCAACAATGTGTAACTTGAGCGAAGGTATTGAACGGCGTGGCGAAAAACGCGGACGTAAACTAGGCGAAAAACGTGGTTGGAATTTAGGGAAGCAGGACGATGTACTGGAAATGCTGAAAGATGGACTACCTTTTGAAAAAATTGCTCAGTATACCAAGCTATCCCTGGAAGTTATTGCTGATATCGCGAAGAAAAATAAATTGATTTAATTTTCGTGAAAAAACTTTTTAAAAATATGGCATTTAGCCGATAAGGAAGAGACTGTTGCTTGAAAGCATAGACTATCATGCGCAGTCCTTTTTCAGATTCAAATGCGGCGTTGCCGCGACAAACTTAGGGAATAAACGCAGTTTGCCGGCCGCAGCTGGCAGGCCGCAAAAATAGCCCCAATCGGGGGCATTCGTAGGGGACGCCCTGAAAGCCTTTTTGGCCCGTCAGGTGCCGACTAATAGGAGGCGCAGGACGGCTGTGGCTGGGCAGCCCGCTGCAATATTCAGCCACAGCCTATCCTGGTATAATAGGTAAGTCTGTAGGGGCTTCCACGTGGGAAGCCCGCTAGAGAGATTTGACCACAGCCCATTTGAGTATAATAGCAGACTTTTTACGAGCCACGAACAACGAACTACGAGCCACTATTTTTTTATAAGCCGAGGATCACTCGAGGCGATGTCGTTATTCTGCGTTTATTGCCGTGTGTAGCGGCATCTGAGTCTGAGGCGGCCAGCGGGGCCGTCAGGCCCAAAATTCGATGAACAACGAACGACCTACGACAAACGAAAAAAGGCATCTGAGTTCGAGGCGGACTGCGAACTGCGGTCTGCAGGCGGCGGCCGTCAGGCTATAATACCATCACATTTAGGGACGAGCGTGGTCGGATGTGTGACCTGAGTCAGGTATTCAGTATATGATTATGACCTTATAGCTTTTTCAACATATTCTTGGTTGTTTTAATGGGAATATAGGCCGGAAAAGCAGCGATAATAAGGATATATATAAGAACGTTAGTATAACAGCAGGTCTTTTTTGAATTTGAAACCTTGAGTTTTTTTGCAACGATATTTACATGATGGCAGATATCTTTTTTTGTGTGATTTTTCTTTGACTTAATATTTTATAGATTAGAAGGAGGCCAGGAAACAGCGCTTTGACGGTTTGTTATGAAAAAGTAAAGGCCAGGCTATCGTTATATTATGTAAAAATGGCAAGGTAAATGAAAGGTAAATTATACGTTTTACTTTTGTATAAAAAGAGTGGCTGGAAATTTTGTTGAAATTGTGATATATAGCTTAACAATGCTGATTATCGGTCTTTTTTTGTGTCATTTTTTACTATACCTTTTTGACAGCGTAATGATAATAGCGTATAATGAAGAACAACAGGTGTGGTGCGGATGCAGGCAACACCTGCGGAAAGAGCAAAAAAACAGTACCTTTTTCAAGGCAGTAAAAGAGAGGAAACTAGGACAACTCGCCAATGAACCCTTGGAAAAATACGTTTCGGCGCTCGCTAGTAACGGTGTAAGACTTTACGAAACTTATTTTTATTGGAAAAGGGGTAATTCTCATGAAATCCAAAGTATTAGCAGCTCTCGCAGCCACTATGGCTGTTGGCGCAACCTGTGCTTTCGCAGCTAACCCGTTCGTCGACGTACCGTCCGACAGCTGGGCTTACAAATCCGTCGTAGAATTGGCTGACGCCGGCATCATCCAGGGCGTTGACGGCCAGTACTTCCAGGGCAACCGTAACATTACCCGTTATGAAGCCGCTGAAATGGTCGCAAAAGCTATGGCTCACATGGACAAAGCTTCTGTCGAACAGCGTGCTCTCATCAACAAATTGGCTGACGAATATGCTGACGAACTCAACAACCTCGGCGTTCGCGTAAGCGCTCTGGAAAACCGCGTTGGCAACGTAAAACTCACCGGTGACGCTCGTATCCGTTACATCCACCAGAGCGAAGGCGACAAAGATAAAGCCGGCAATCCGGTCAATGCAGCTACAAAAAACGATGATTCCTGGTCCTATCGTGTCCGTGTCCGCGCCAATGCTCAGGTCAACGACCGCACGAAAGTCACTTATGGCATCACTACTGGCAACGTAAACTTTGCTGATAACAGCACAGCTAGCAATAGTGATGATAACAATATTTCTACTGACCTTGCTAATGTTGATTACAACTTCGGCGGCAACAACTGGGATTTGATGGTTGGCCGCTATGAATACATCATGGGTGGCCCGCGTGCTTATGGCTTCTTCTATGGCGATACCTTCGACGGCGCTCAGTTGAAGTACCAGAACGATAAATTCGCTGCAACCGCTGGCTATGGTAAATTCAAAGAAGGCCCCATCGGCGGTGCTTGGACTGTTAACGACGATAACTATGCTAGTGCTAAAACAGCATATGGTGAATTAGAAGGCTTCTTCGGCGGCGGCCGCATGGCTGGTTCTGCTGTTGGCGTTTACTACAACAACATCATGCCGAAAGCTGAATTGTTGGGCAATGACATTGCACTTGATAACATTGATGTTTGGGGCGCATATGCTAGCGTAAACTTCGGCAAATGGAATGCTTTGGCTAACTACGAAACTTATCGCGATGCTATTGTCAATGATAATGGTTCCAAAGACAATGCTGACGTTTGGGTTGGCAAGCTGACCTATGGCGCTGCCAACTTCGCTACGCCGAAATCTTGGGATGCTTGGGTTGAATACCTCAATGCTGATCAGTTCGATTTTGATGGCACTTTCATTGGCTCCACTAATGGCTGGAGAAATGACAGCTTGACCAGCAACGTTAAATCTTGGGGCGTTGGCGTCGACTACACCTTCGCTAAGAACGCTCAGTTCCAGATCATGCAGTCCTTCGCAACCAGTGCAAAAGACGGCGATGCTGATCCGGGCGAAGAAACACGTGCTCAGTTCGTATTCGTATTCTAATCTCTCCTTTCACAGGAAGATTACAAAGACCACTCAGAAATGGGTGGTCTTTTTTTGCACAAAAATAAAAAGACGCAGGCCGCAGGTGGCCGGTCGCAGTTCGCAAAAAAATACGGCCAGCGGCCTTGTGCGTAAGGGCTGTCCTAAGCCTTTTGGCCCGTCAGGTGCCGACCGACGGAAGGCGCAGGACGATTGCCAAAACGGACAGCTGTGGCTGGAAGCCCACTAGAGAGATTTGACCACAGCCTATTTGAGTATACTGGTAGACTTTTGCACCTATGAATCAATGCTTTTTCTGTGAGTTCATATTTGACTTTGCGTAAGCATATGCTATAATAATTTTGAAAGAAGTAAAGTAATGCAATATGACGAAACCCCGCAGAGTGGTGGCTCTGCGGGGTTTCTAACGTATTTGCGGAACGTCATACCGAGGCTAGTTGCTCATAAAAAACACGTTATCAATGTGTCTAACCATTTGCAAATATAGTATGAGATTACACCTGCCGCGACTGCTGAAAGAAAAGAAGTAAAGCGCTGCAATATGAACACCTCCTTCCTGTTGCGGGATTGAGGTAGGAGCAACAAGTTCATTATACCGTTCACTTTGCCCTATGTTTTCTAAAGAAATTTGAGTATAATATAAATATAGTTTTGCTTTCAGTATTAGGGATGTGATGATGATGCCTGTAATTAGTATGTTTTTTGGTATTCGTATTACGATTTATTATAATGACCATAATCCACCACATATTCATGCAGAATACGCAGGTAATAAAGCGTTAATTGATATTCAAAATGCTTGTGTTATTCGTGGATTCTTACCAAGCAGGCAATTGAAAATTGTTTTAGCTTGGTGTGTATTGTATCAAGATGAACTTATGCAGAATTGGGAACTGGTTAAAGATGGAAAGGAACCTGTTCCTGTACCGCCAATGAGAAAGGGCTGATTTTATGGATAATTTCATTCCGGAAGTTTTACAGGCTGTTCCCGGTGAAGGTTATTCTATATTTGTGTATTTCAATGATGGAACCGTACGGAAATATGATGCTTCCCGATTAGTTACTCAGCCAGGTGTTTTTCGGAAGTTACAGGATATGGATACATTTCGTTCATGTATGACTGTGTTAAATGGTACTGTCGCTTGGGATTTAGAAGGCAATCGTGATGAAACACGATGCATTGATATTGACCCCTTTACCGTTTATGATGATTCGCCAGTCGTCAAAGACCCGTTAGAAAGTATGCAGACGGCATAAAATAATACACGGCGGCATTATCTTTAGATGAAATGCTGTTGTGCTTTCCTCGGACTCAGATGCGGCTACGCCGCGACAGACTCAAATTAACAACGACGCTTCGGGAAGCCCTCAGCGCGTAGCGGGCCGCCCGCCGTTGCTATTCGTTCGGGTAACCGTTCTGTACCTGATGGGATAGAAGGTTTTGGGCGGCCCCTACGATGCAGCCGAGCTGTGACAGACTCAGGATTGGGTTACGACCGTGTGCCACCTGTCATAAATTCCGGCTGTTCACAGGATTCGCGGCGGGACGCCCTCCGGAACATCCTCCGGGTCGTCCCCGACGGTATCGCATACAGGCGATGGGGATGAGCGCAGACCGCAAAAAAATACACGGCCAGCGGCCTTGTGCGTAGGGGACGACCTGAAAGCCTTTTTTGCCCATCAGGTGCCGACCAGCGGAAGGCGCAAGACGGTTGCCAAAACGGACAGCTGTGGCTGGCGTCCCGTTGTGAGATTTCATCACAACCCATTCATGTATGATGGCCGGTTTTTACGAGCCACGAACGACGAGCCACGAGCCACTATTTTTTCACGAGCCGAGGGTCACTCGAGGCGATGTATTCAATTTGAGTTTGTTGCCGCAAAGCGGCATCTGAGTCCGAGGCGGCCTGCGACCGGCAGGGCCGTCGGCTCCAAAATAAAAAAATTCAAATTTTTTTGTTTTTTTAGAAGGAATTTGCATCCCCGTGTTGAATACTATACATATAAGGGAAGAGACCACAAGGAATGAAAGCCATACATTCTTTAGACAGGATCTCCCCACGAAAGGAAGGGATGTTTTATGGCAACCATCGTTAGAGGTAAAAATTTAGAAATTACACCGGCTCTGAAAGATCACGTTGAAAAACAGGAAAAGAAAGTTACGAAATACTTTGATAACGAAGTCAATGTCCAGGCCCTGCTTTCTGTAGAAAAAGATCGGAAAATCGCTGAAATCACGTTGAAAGTCGACGGTGTCGTTCTCCGCGGCGTCGAAGCCAACGATGATATGTATGCTGCTATCGATTTAGTCTATGATAAACTGGTCCGCCAGATTCATAAATACAAAACAAAAATCGCCCGCCGCATGAAGAAAGGCGCTTTCAATGACGCTCTCGTCGAAGGGCCGGCTGTTCCGGAAGAAACCTTTGAAGTCGCCCGCGTCAAGAAATTCGCCGCTCGTCCAATGGATGTCGAAGAAGCTATCTTGCAGATGAACCTCGTAGGCCACGACTTCTTCGTCTTCCTCAACTCCAAGACCGACACGATCAACGTCGTCTATAAACGGAAACACGGGAAATACGGCCTCATCGAACCGGAATATTAAAATCTGTAGGGGCCGTCCCAAAGGGCGGCCCGCCTTGATAGGAAAGCTGTCAGCATAGCTGACTGAGAGGTTGAAAAAAATGAATAATAAAAAGGCGCTGTCGCATGAAGACAGCGCCTTTTTGAATATTAAGTTTGCAGTTTGTAGTGAGTAATTTTGAATTTAAAGCGGGCGTCCCCAATGAAAGCCCCAAACAGGGCTTCTCTATGAGCCAAGGGTCACTCGAGGCGATATTGTCATTATGAACTTGTCGCTGCGTAGCGGCATCTGAATCCGAGCAATCTGCGGCTTGCGACCTGCGGGACGCCCTTTGGGCGTCCCCTACATATCCTCATTATGGAGGACGCTGATTTTGGGGGTATGGTGGATGGCTTGTTCAAATTCGTCCTGGATTTCCTGGCTCGGTCCGCCGTCGAGTTTGCTGACGATGTAGATGGCGATGAGCGAGAAGAGGAAGCCCGGTACGATTTCATAGAGGCCGAACCAGGCGAACTGTTTCCAGATGAGGACAGTCAGGCCGCCGACGATGATGCCGGCCAGGGCGCCGTTCTTGGTCATGTTCTTCCAGTACAGGGACAGGAGGATGGTCGGGCCGAAGGCGGCACCGAAGCCAGCCCAGGCATAGGAGACCATGGTCAGGATGTAGCTGTTCGGGTTGAGTGCCAGGACGATGGCCAGGGCGGCGACGACGAGGACCGTCAGGCGGCTGACGTAGATCAACTCTTTATCGCTGGCGTTCTTGCGGACGAAGGTATGGTAAAAATCCTTGGAAATGGCCGATGCCGTGACCAGGAGCTGGGACGAAGCGGTACTCATGATAGCAGCCAGGACGGCGGACAAGATGAGGCCCGATGCAAAGGGCGGGAAGAGCTGGCGGCTCATGACCAGGAAGACTTTTTCCGAATCGGCGCCGACTAAGGGGGTCGGGACGATGACTTTGCCTACCAGGCCGACCAGGACGGCAGCGGCCAGGGAGATGACGACCCAGGTCATGGCGATGTGTTTCGATTTCTTCAGTTCCGTCGGGTCGCCGATGGCCATGAAGCGGACCAGGATATGGGGTTGGCCGAAGTAGCCGATGCCCCAGGCCAGGGCGGAGATGATGCCGATGATACCCGTCGTCGTCGTGTCCGGTGCCATTTCCAGGAGGTTCGGTGCCGTCGTAGCCAATCGGGTCATGACGGCGTCACAGCCGCCAAAGGCGATCATGCCGACCAAGGGGACCAGGACGATGGCCAGGAACATCATGCAGCCCTGGATGAAGTCGGTCCAGCAGACGGCCATGAAGCCGCCCAGGAAGGTGTAGACGACGACGACACCGGCACTGAGCAGGAGGGCCGAGAAGTAGTCCATGCCAAAGACCGATTCAAAGAGCTTGCCGCCGGAGACGAAACCGGACGACGTGTATATAAGGAAGAATATGAGGATAAAGATGGCAGAGATGATGCGGATGATATTTTTTTCATCGTGGAAGCGGTTCTTCAGATAGTCCGGCATGGTCAGGCTGTTGTTGGCCACTTCCGTATAGTTGCGCAGCCGCTGGGATACGAACTGCCAGTTGAGGTACGTGCCGATGGCGATGCCAATGGCTATCCAGGCAGCCGAGATACCTGTTGAATAAGCGAAGCCCGGTACGCCCATGAGCATCCAGCCGCTCATGTCCGACGCTTCGGCGCTCATGGAAGTGATCCACGGACCCAGGCTTCGTCCGCCGAGGATATAGTCGCTCAGCCGCTGCTGGGACCGGGAATAATAGACGCCAATCGCCAGCATTGCCAACAAATAGAGGGCAAAAGCTGTCAATATGGACACATCATATTGCATCATAATGATAAAACCCCTTTCACGTGGTGGAAATAAATAATAAAATTATTTTAGCATATTCATGCGGTGTTGTATATGGGGGAAGGTTAGTTCATATTTACACGTGTAAAAATATGTGCTAAAATAAGAGCGTAAGGAGGACTGGATATGAAAAGTTACCGCCTTCCTTACTTTGATTTTTGGCAAAGGAGCGGATGCAGCATGAAAGATAACTATGTATTTCCGGCTGTATTTGATGTGGACAGTGATGGCATTTCTATCTTTTTCCCGGATTTGCCTGGTTGCCTGCCCTGTGCAGATACTATGGAAGAGGCATTTAAAAATGCAAGAGAAGCGTTACAACTGCATTTATTTGGCATGGAAGAAGATGGGGAAGAAATTCCCGAGCCAACTCCGGTACAGGATATTAAATTAGAACCCCATCAGACATTGGCGGTTATTGATGCATGGATGCCACCTTATCGAGAAAGAAAATTAAATAAATCCTTGAATAAGACAGTAACGATTCCCAAATGGTTGGATATGTTAGCCAAAAAAGAAAAAGTCAATTATTCCCATTTATTGCAGGATGCTTTGAAAAAATATTTAGGTGTAGAAAATAGCGATGCCCGACATTTTTCGGCATAGCCAATGTAGAATTTTTCCGCTGTTCAATCTTATGGACAGCGGAGTTTTTCTGTAAAGGTTTTGTCAAAAGTCGCTATTTTCCTAAATCTACGTGAAACGGTTGCAAAATAGGCGGCAATCACGGTATAATGTATAATCCCAAGTTTGACACTTAAAAAAGAGTAAAAGGCTGAGAACCCAGTAAAT